>Ga0114975_10001446_pt1 | contig 16890 bp, 10 predicted proteins | sample S_130626_EF_Meta_FD_87031 | JGI IMG/M metagenome (GOLD analysis project Ga0114975, IMG submission 87031) | Freshwater microbial communities from Lake Simoncouche, Canada to study carbon cycling - S_130626_EF_MetaG | ecosystem: Environmental > Aquatic > Freshwater > Lake | place: Lake...
ATACCGCTGAGTTCATATTGGAAGCAACAAAGATGTCTCTATCTGTCGTATTTTGTTGAACAATAAAAGCAGTTGTTGTATTGTTTGTATTCACGACTTCCAACCTCTCTGTTGTGTATGCTACTGTATCAAGACGCGTGGTATCACCTAGAACGATTAAATTGGAGTTGATAGTCAAACTCCCATTCACTTCCAGATTATTATTATATCTATTATTTACTATAAATTTATTCTTGGCATTCGCATTTTCAGTTATCATATCCGTAGTTAAATCCGTAATTATTTGAGAAATTAGATTGCGAGTAGTTGAAATGTAATTGCTAGAATTATTGTCATTCTCTTTGATCTTATTTATTAAGTTATTACTAGCAGTTAAAATGTAATTACTTGAGTTCTCATCGTTTTCTCTAACCTTGTTGATTAGGTTATTGCTAGCAGTTAAAATGTAATTACTTGAGTTCTCATCGTTTTTTCTAACCTTGTTGATTAGGTTATTACTGGCGGTTAGAATGTAATTACTAGAGTTGTTATCATTCTCTCTAACCTTGTTGATTAGGTTATTACTAGCAGTTAGTATGTAGTTACTAGAGTTCTCATCGTTTTCTCTAACCTTGTTGATAAGGTTATTGCTAGCAGTTAAAATGTAATTACTTGAGTTCTCGTCGTTTTCTCTTACTTTGTTAATCAGGTTGTTACTAGCAGTTAGTATGTAGTTACTAGAGTTCTTATCGTTTTCTCTAACCTTGTTGATTAGGTTATTGCTAGCAGTTAAAATGTAATTACTTGAGTTCTCATCGTTTTCTCTTACTTTGTTGATTAGGTTATTGCTAGCTGTTAAAATGTAATTACTAGAGTTCTCGTCGTTTTCTCTAACCTTGTTGATTAGGTTATTGCTAGTAGTTAGTATGTAATTACTTGAGTTCTCATCGTTTTCTCTAACCTTGTTGATTAGGTTATTGCTAGCAGTTAGTATGTAATTACTTGAGTTCTCGTCGTTTTCTCTAACTTTGTTAATCAGATTATTGCTAGCAGTTAGTATGTAATTACTTGAGTTCTCGTCGTTTTCTCTTACCTTGTTGATAAGGTTATTGCTAGCAGTTAAAATGTAATTGCTAGTATCCCATATAACATCTCTATCATTTCTTTTATAAACGCCAGCACCTGTTATAAGCACATCTCCATTATTTGCGATTTTGAATACTGCTGTGTTCATATTCGAAGCAACAAATATATCTCTATCTGCTGTATTTTGTTGAACCATAAAAGCAGTTGTAGTATTGTTTGTATTCACAACTTCCAACCTCTCAGTAGTGTATGCGACTGTGTCTAGTTGCGTGGTATCACCAAGAACGATTAAATTGGAATTGATGGTTAAACTACCATTTAGCATTAAGTCATCATTATAAATATTATTTACAATGAACTTATTTGAAGCATCCAGGTTCTCAGTAATCATATCGGTCCTTAAATCAGTGATTCTTTGTGAAATCAGGTTGCTTGTGGTTAAAATGTAGTTACTTGCGTTTTGATCGTTCGTATCTAATGTGATTTGCAAATCCGTAATACCAGAGATAGGGATATCTATTAAATTACTGCCAGTGCCAGAAAATAACGTAGCGTTAACTGTTCCATTTACAGTCAATCTATTTGATAAATTTGTAAGAGTCCCTATGCCGACGTTTCCATTTGACGTGATCATCATACGTGATGTAGAAGACGATGTAGAAGACGATGTATAAAATTGTAGGTCGCTCGCATCGCCGTCATAGGTAGTTGATGTTATTTTACTTCGTGTAGCAGAGGAATATGCGGGAACGCCAAACTCTATCCCCGACACTTGAGACGCTGCGCTAGTGTCTGTTTCAATTCTTACTAAATTATTATTTGGATGGACGATATGAACTCTTTGTTGAGGAGTTGCCGTTCCGATGCCTAACCGTTCATTTGCGTTATCCCATTTTAGGTTTGCGTTCTGTAATACATTGGATGTTCCGTCACCTACTAATATCTGTCCGGGTGCTAATGTGACTACACCGGTTCCTCCTTTATCTACCGCTAAAATAGAAGTATCTAGATTTGCCGACTCGACATTGGTTGTTGTTATCGCATACGACAATATATTCGAAGCGTTTGTATAGGTCAATCTACCGCTTTCGTCCAATCCTACTACGATCTGCTTTCCTGAATTATTCAATTGTAAAGTATTTATATTCAAATCTTTATAAACACCCGAAATATCTTTGATATTTAAATTAGAACCTGCGTCACTTGATATCACCGTGTTATTTAAAAAGATACTATCACCGGATAAATACAGATCCTTCCATTTATTCGCGTGAGACCCTAAGTTATAATTGCTACTAATACCTGGAATTATACTTCCATTGATTGTCATATCTCCAATGACATCTAATTTCGAACGCGGTTGCCTTGTACCGATCCCTACATCTCCATTCATAAACACATCACCGTTATTGGCAACCCTAAAAACAGAAGTGTTCATATTGGAAGCAACAAAGATATCTCTGTCTGCGGTATTTTGTTGAACCATAAACGCGGTTGTAGTATTGTTCGCATTTACTACTTCCAACCTCTCAGTGGTGTATGCGACTGTGTCTAATTGCGTGGTATCACCAAGAACGATTAAATTGGAGTTGATGGTTAAACTACCATTCAGCATTAAATCATCATTATAAATATTATTTACAATGAACTTGTTTGAAGCATCTATGTTCTCGGTAATCATATCGGTTCTTAAATCAGTGATTCTTTGTGAAATCAGGTTGCTAGTGGTTAAAATGTAATTGCTAGTATCCCAAAAAACATCTCTATTATTTCTCTTGTAAATACCATCACCGATAATATGTACATCACCGGTTAGTTCAATTGTATTCATATTCATATCTTTAAACGATCCTGAATCATCTTTGATACTTAAATTAGCATTACCATCACTTGACAATACAGTATTATTTAAAAATATACTATTACCGGATAAATACAGGTCCTTCCACTTATTAGAAGACGAACCTAAGTTATAAATACTATCACTACCCGGAATTATACTACCATTTATTGTCATATTACCGATGACATCTAACTTTGAACGCGGTTGCGTTGTGCCTATCCCAACATCTCCGAATCTCGTAAAGTTCATTACATTATTCGTAATATTGCTACTTCCACTTTGAATACAAAATAAGGCGTTAGAGTTTATTATGCGCCAATCTGTTTCAAAATTATTCGAAGAGAAGACTTCGCCATTTCCATTCATAAACTCAACACCCGCGGTACGATCGCCCGTAGCGCGATTATCCTGTAATCGTAATGCTACGTTATTCTGTACTAAATGAATTAACTTCTTCGGGTTTGTAGTTCCATATCCAACGTTTAATATAGATGCCATTGAGATTAAGTTATTCTTTAATACTACTTTTAAAAAATATAATTTATATAATAATAATGATTTATAGCGTATTTAAGGATTTGCACTCATATATATTATAAATGTCTTCTTCTTTAAAATTATCAAATCTATTTTCAAAATCAATGGACGTTGGCGAAGAAACGATTGCTGAGAATAAGAAAACGAGCGACGCAACGGTTGCTGTGACTATGAATAAAGATTGGTGGTATCCTACGAAGAATGGTAAAAAAAGGATTATGTTATGTGGTACATATCCTATTGGTGCAAGCAACGGATATTCAAAGGTTGTCTATTATATCTCAAAATATCTCGGGATATACGACGATATAGAACTAACGATCTACGGGTTTCAGAATATCAATTGCGCGGATAGTTATGCGATCCGCAACGATATACCAGCAAACGTCAAAATACACGACGCAATGGCGACTGAGAATCCGCGTCGTAATGGTTTTGGAGAATTGGAGATTAGTAAATATATAAAAGAGTATCCTCAAGATACGATTATTATATTTAATGATAACGTTGTAACATCGTCATTAATTAGTAATATTATGAATGATTGTGGGACACACAAAGATAAGTTTAAATTGATTTCCTATATGGATCAGGTATATCCTTACCAGAAAAAGGATTATATTAATTTACTAAATAAATATATGGATGGGATCATTGCCTTTACGCCTTACTGGATGGACATTGCGAAGAAACTAGGTGTCCGTTCGGATATGCCAATGTATAGTTTTCCACACGGATTCGATACCAACGTATATTACCCGATACCGACAACGACAGCTCGAACGTTCTTTAATTACGAAGATGACGCTTTTATGGTTTTAAATCTTAATAGGAATCAGCCGCGCAAATGCTGGGATCATACCATTATTGCGTGGGTTGAGTTTGTGGAGCGACACTATGCTGTGAATGTATTGAATAAAAAAACTAATATTACTACTAATAAACATACGAAGCGACCTGTAAAATTAATTATCGGGACGAGTGCGGACGCCTACTGGGATTTAATGGATGTGCTAGAAAACGAAGTGAAGTTTCGCAATGTTCCTTATGAATATGTAAAAAATACGATAATTGAGGTAGCGAACCCGCAACAGTTGTCCGATAAAGAGATAAATATTCTCTATAATTGTTGTGATGTCGGGTGTAATAACTGTAATGGTGGAGGTTATGAATTGACGGTATTTGAATGCTTGGCACTTGGGAAACCTCAAGTATCTTCGTTTGTTGGTGGTATCCGCGAGTATTTGACGGACAATAATTCTACACCGATCCGTTCTACCATCTATCAATACTTGGATAATAAAGGGGCTGGTATCGGAGGCAAAGCAGAAATCACAGACCCTCACGATTTCGCAGAGGCATTCTGGAAGTATTTTAGCAATCCTGAATTGGCAAATAAACACGGCACAAAGGGGCGCGAGAATATTTTAAAGCATTATCGCTGGGAAACACTTGTTGAATACTTTTATAAGAATATTCTCAAGAAGTTATAAAAAATAATTCACTTATATTTTACATAGAAACAACAAGCGACTCTTGCTGTGTCTGTGGTTGTTGCGAAGAATCGACTGGTGACGAATGAGAACTATTGGACTTTGATACGACCTGTGGGTATACATATTGAATCTCGCAATAATAACCGTCTGGATAATATTGGTATTGCGGGTATTGGTATTGCGGGTATTGGTATTGCGGATATTGGTATTGTGGGTATTGGTATTGTGGGTATTGGTATTGTGGGTATTGGTATTGTGGGTATTGGTATTGTGGGTATTGGTATTGCGGGTATTGGTCAGGGTCATATTGAGGGGTCGGTTGGACATATTGAGGGGTCGGTTGGACATATTGAGGGGTCGGTTGGACATATTGAGGGGTCGGTTGGACATATTGAGGGGTCGACTGGACATATTGAGGGGTCGGTTGGACATATTGAGGGGTCGACAGGGTATAATATTGAGAATACAACGGATATTGGGGATAGACAGGGTATGTTTCAGCACCTCTTGGAGTAGAGGAAGCAACTGGAGTAGAGGTTGTCGTTTCGTGTCTGGTCATTTTTATTATAGATATATATAGTATCATATATTTATATAACTTTTCATTTTTCAATTATCATAAAAGACATCTGTCCTTTTTAACTAATTCTTCTGCTTTCGGCGTAAAGTTGTTATTGCTAATATCAACATCTTCAGGGATATTTTCATCTAATAGTTTTTTATACATTATTGTTTCAATTTCACTATTCATATAACTATCTCTAACATTAAATGTATTTTCGCGGCTATTCTTAGTATCACTTTCAACTGTTCCGTATCGCGAAGGAATAAATTGTTGGTAGTTGGTGGTATTTAATTTATCAAATGATGTGTAAGGGTAGATCACTATATTATCTTCGGATACAACCCCTACGATCCTAGCAAGTATAACATTTATTATGGTGCCATTGGTGATTACTACGAGTTTAACGTGCTTTCCCTGAAACTTGCCCGCGCGATAAAGTATCATATCCATATCAAACATGTAGTATGATGAATATACGCGATGCGTTCTGTAGCGTAACATAATATCGTGAACGACTTGTATCTTCTGCTTCTTGTCTTCGCCTGGTAGATCCATTATACGACTTTGAAGTTTTTTAACGATGAAATTTAAAATCGTATCGTAATACGACTTCAACCTGTTTTTTTCGGCGGTATCTCGTAATGTTTTAGGATTCTTCCAATCATTCCATTCACTCCCTTCAACTGCTATAATGAGTTCCTCGCATTTACTTTTAAAAACTTCTTTTAATTTCTCATTAAACGTTTTATTATCAAACTCGTAGTAATATACATTTACAGCCTCTTTTTTAATATTCACATCATAAGGGATACTAGAATTGATGGAATGGCGATTCCACGGATATTCGCCGGTGTTTTCATACATCATCCGGATATTATAGGGTTTATATTTCGCCGGGTTATTGTAGTCGACAATACCGGTGTTTTGATTGAACTTCTCTATGACAGTCGTTGCTGCAACCTTTTTGTCCATTAATAAGTATTGATAGATAATATAGTTGAATGCCCCTAATATCAATAGAATTATTATAACTTTTCCTATCGTAATTAGAATATCTGTATTATTCATTCCTTTATAAGCCTCTATAATCTAATAAGGAAATTATTGTATTTAATTTAGATTTTACTCGTTCGTTAAAATCATTCTCAAAAACATAATCCGGTTTCCCATTATCTTCAGGATCATCACAATTATAGCACAAAGGCGTATTTAAATTCGTGTCGCTGTATTTTGTATAACCGAGTCTTTTTACGCCGACCGGAAATTCACAAAAACCACCTTCAATACATCCGCCTCTAGTATTGGGATATTTCGTGTTTGCTTTATAATACGGACATTCATCATCTGCTACGCATCGCTTGTCCCACAAACTATAATAGGTTTTTGGAGTTCCATCAATATTATAGTACGAGTCGCACTCGAATTTACCTTTAATTTCGCCATTTCCGTAGCATCCATAATATCCGCCGGTGCCTCCACCTGCGCCTTCCTGCTTTTTATCGCTTGTATAATAGGATTCTTTTCCTGCTTCTAAGTAATCACCTGGCATTTCTAGTCGCGTGATAAAGTTTTCTACGGAACTTATGATGGCATAGCTCATAATTGGTAGCAGACTTTTTTCAGTACTAATGTATAATGAGTCGATATCGTTCAATGAATTAGACTCATTCGACTTGTTCTTTGATTCAATGCTTTTATCATAGTAATACTTCACGGTATTATAGTTTTCTTTTACGAATGGGTAGTATGCTTTTATTCGATTGATATCTACATCTTTCAAACCGTTTATGTAATACCGCTGGTTACAAATAAAGTTCATATATTCACTATCCAATACCATATAGGTAAATAGATAGTCAAACATTTTCTCGGTATTTTTAAGATCTGTATAGGAAACCTTCTTGATATATACATCGTTGATATCAAGGTTATACCCCTTAATGAGTGCTTGTATGAATAAGTAATCACTCATAAATAAATATGCGACGACCTTATTTTTCAAGTCCCAAATACAGTCTTTATCGTGTAATACTTTGAAACTAAGACATACGAATACGCCTTCTTTGTAGTTACCGACAGTTGCTGTATTATTTAAAATATAATAATTAATATACGGATCTATTAACAATTGAATATTAGAATCGCGGCGTATTACAGCGAGAACACTAGGGTCTTCTATGCCTGTACCTAGCGTATCCTTGTTGATCTTACTTGTTTTTTTAATAGCATCTACGATATTTGCGAAATTGTTGCCATCTACGATTATATGCTCTCCTGAACTCGCGTCGATATTTAAAACGTTTTCGGAGATGGTTATTGGGTCGTTGATAAATCGCTCGGTGATAAAATAGGTTCGCGAAATTGTATATTGTATGATTACCGCGACCAAAATAATTAACAAAAGTATTAAAGAGATATACGTCAAATACATTTTTTTCTTTCCTTATTAAAATAATAGATAAAGAATGCTTTCAAGAAAAATCATAACACTTTTAATATATATAATAATCCTTGCTGTTTTATTTTCCATTCAACCGAATCTGTTTTTTGATAAAGACGGGAATATAAGATGCTTTGGGATTGAAGATAGCGACGCGAATACTATTTTACCGCTGGTTTTGTTTGTTCCTTTTATCGCAATATTATCCTATATACTAATCTTAATTATTGAAATGATATATACATAATTTAATTTATAAAAATAAATGACGATACAACAATCATTGAAAGTTCCAAAAGCACCTAGAGTCCCTAAGGAACCAAAAAAACCAAAAGCACCTAGAGTCCCAAAGGAACCGAAAGAACCAAAAAAACCGAAAGAACCAAAAGAACCGAAAGAACCAAAAAAACCAAAAGAACCTAGAGTCCCTAAGGAACCAAAAGCACCTAGAGCACCGAAAGAACCGAAGGGTTCAGAGTTAGCGCTACTAGCGGATGCAATAGATACGAATGTAGTGAGTACAATGAAGACCACTGACGTATCCGCGCAAGATACGGAGTTAATACGTGGTTTGTGCGGTAATCATAGTATATATAGTGATATACTGGGATGGTTGCGGGATTTTAATTATGACGCGAAGATATCGGTTCAAAGTTGTATTATTGTCGCTGGTCCTACAAGTATAGGTAAATCGTATTCGATTCATAGCCTAAGCAAATATTTAAATTACGAGATCATTTTAATTGATAACAACAACTGCTATAATTCGCAGTTTTTAAAGGATATCATTTGTAAATCAACATCGTCTTCGTTTATTCAGATACTCACAAATAATTTTCAAAAGAAGGTGATTATCATAGATAACTTTGACGCATTATTTATAGCGGACAAAACCATAAACGTCACGCTATTAAAAATTTTATTAGAAAACAAATTAAAGAATATACCGATTATATGTATATCAAACAATGATATTATAAAGAAAATCGGGGACATCAAGAAATTATGTGCGATGTATCTGTTATCTACCCCGAGCAATGATGAGATTACGGCATTATTAATGAAGACTGACTCTGGCGCTAGCGTAGCCAAATGTTGTCTAAATTCAAACGGCAATTTGAATAAACTTTTTCGAGACGTGGACAACCTGAACAACGACCACCTCTATAGTGATAATATTGAGAATGCGAGTGATATTAATATACTTTATGGAACAACGTTTAATCGCAACCAAACGAAAAGTATAATTATAAAGGATCCTTGGATGATCCCTTTAAAATTTCATGAGAACTTAATTATGAATTTAAATAATCGCATTTTATCGCTGAATAAATACAATGAATATTATAAAAGTTTTATGCTCATAATGTGTTTATATGATTACTATATGTTTAAGAATAACATTGAGTTTTGCGTGGAGTTGTTTGCTTCGAAAGTATATTATCTATCCCTTTTTAAATACAAAAAGAACGCTTCAGTAGCATCCAATATAGGCAATTTTACAAAAATGCTAAGTTATTTGTCATTACAGAAAAAGAATATTAAGAATAATTACAATATAAAGAGGTTTCCCTTATATCAAATTTCAAATTATCATATTAGTTTATGTAATAGAAAATTTATTTCCTTTAATTAGATAAATAGATAATTAAATAATGGAAGCACCTAAGGTACCTCAAAATAACATTGATACGGACATATTATCAACTAACGCAAATCCGCTCGAAACCACGCCTGTCACAGTGCCACAAGGAAACGGTCCGACCGGTCCTACAGGTCTGACAGGTCTTACAGGTAAGGAAGTCCCCCAAGGACTCAACGGTACTCCGGGAACAACACTTACCGACAATACAAAGGATGCTGTAAATAATATAAAGGATGCCTTTGCGAATATTTCGAGTACGAATGAGAGTATCCTTTATTTGATCATTATTGTATTTTTAGTTGCTGTGATTGTCGCTTATTTCTTATATTATGTAATTACTAACAGCATTCTTTATCAGCAAAAAATAGATGTGGAAGGCACAGATGTTCCGATAATATGTAATGAACTATCTGAGTTTAAAATCACAAAGAGTTTACCGAACTCGAATGGTATTAAGCGTTCCTATGGATTCTGGATATATATCAATGATATTGACAAGTATCGTGGTGAATACAGACATATCGCGCATTTAGGAGGCAATCAATTACCCGGGCAGATTAAAAATGCTTGTCCATATATATTTTTAGATAAAAAGGATAACAGTATACATGTCCGCTTTGCACCAAAGAATGATTCTATCCCTCCGTCAGATAAATTGAAAGACTACACCAATGATAAGGGTCCTCTTTTAAAAGATGGAGATACAAAATGTGGGATAACGATTAGTTATGTACCGATACAACGCTGGGTTCATATCGTGATTGTAGTGTCTGATGTGAACGGTGGAATTGTGTATACTTATATTGACGGTGAATTGTCAGGAGAATTGATAGAAGGAGCAACCCGATTAAATCTTCACGAACTCGGTTTTGAGAATAAGGCGGATACTTTGTTTGTAGGCGGCAGTATATCAAATACGCAAGTTGGAGCGAGCGGATTCTCGGGATTAATTTCAAAATTCTCGCTTTACAACTATGATTTAAATAAAAATGACATTTACAAAGAATATAGCAAAGGTCCGCTAAATGGACTTTTAACAAGTATGGGAATAGTTAGTTATGGATTACGAAACCCTATCTATAAATTAAATAGTGTACAATAACAATTTCATTAATTTCATTAATTTATTTTTTTAATTTCCATATTTAAAATAGATACGATAGATAATATAGAATGTTAGAAATTGACCCGTTAATTCAAGTTATTATATCCCTGATAATATTGTTATTGATGGGATATATTGGATACAATATCTATTTGATTGAACTTCAAAATATGTTTCAGGGTGAGAGCGATATACGCAAGGAGGTAAATGTTTTAAGTGGTACGTATGATTTCAGTAATAGTGAAGTTAAATATAATACGTTTGATCCTACGAAGTTAAACTTTAAAGATATAAAACCGTCTATCAATCAAGAAGGCGGAGCCGAATATTCCTACAATTTCTGGTTAAACGTTGATCAAGAAGAATTAAACAATATAAATTCTTCTGCTTCGAAGGATATCATATTGTTTTTTAAAGGAGAGAAGAATATGTATTATAATAACATGACGAACTTTAATTGCGCAAATATACTTACTACAAATAACCCTGTCATATTAACGAAGAACCCACTTGTTCGTTTAAGCGGAGACGGTAAGAGAATAGCGGTTGAATATAATAATATACATAATAGCGACTCGTATCAGCACGGTTCCAAATATTCGTCTTGTTCCTATGTAAATTCCCCTACAGTTTGGAATAATCGAAATAAGAATATTCTCGGTATTTACGATATAGAGTTTAATAATAAATGGTTTATGGTGACGATCGTTATGAAAGAAGTAGCTGACAGTAATAATATATTGTCGTTGAATCGGGCATCATGCAAACTCTATATGAATGGCGTCAAGTTATTAGATAAGAAGGTGGAGACGAAATATAATGGTGGTCGCTACTCCGCCACATTTAAAAACAACTCTTCGCATTTCTATATTAATCCGAAAATCGGAACAGATTTTATAAAGACAGAATTAAACCCATATAATGAAGTTAAGGTGGAAACCGCGTTGCGAATGGCGGATGTAAAGTATTATAATTATGCGATTAACGATGATATGATAACGTCCTTATATAATAAGGGGTTTAATAATGAAATTGCGGTGACGACGACCATAGACAATAAACTATCTAAGTATAACTTGGTTAGTGTAGATGAGATGGAGGACAATAAAATAAAGGCGTTATAAGTTATTATAGCAATAATAAATATATTAAATAATAAATATATTAAATAATAAATAACGATGCCACCAAGAATATTATTGAGTGAATTATATACTTTAAAAGATAAAAGAGAGCATGCGAAATACCAAACGTTCGACAAAATTATAGAAATATGCCATAAAAAAATTAAGCAAACCGCCACAATAGGTGGAATGAATATATTCTACGAGGTTCCCTATTATATATACGGTAAACCCTTATATAAAATAACAGATTGTATAGAATATATCGTGAATGCGTTGCGAAAGAACGGGTTATACGTCCAGATATTACCTGAACCGAACCTGAACCTGCTTTATATATCGTGGAATCCGAGTGAAGTTTCTTCGAATGTCAAGAGTTTAGGCTATACTGGTAAGATGTAAAGTTTTTATTCAATATATTCGTTATCACCCCGTATTATGCGAATCGCAAAAGATGTCCCTTTAAATATCCAGAAAACTCTCGCTACTTAAGGAAAAATGTTGGCATTGTGTAGGTATATAAAAAGACGGGCAATTCATTTTTATATATCTATTATATTTAATAGATATATGATGAAATATAAATTGAGAGATTGGATGCTACAAACAGAATATCGCGGGCAATCATTCGAAGCAAAATTAAAAGACTCTCTATCATTATCATCGAATTATAATGCGATTGATTATATAAAAGATAACAATATAGAAATCGCTTATGATTATTTATCAAAAAATACAAATCCAAAGGCTCTTCCATTACTCGTGGAAAGGATTCATACGGAAATGAATATGACAAAAAAAGATTTTAAAGATGACGAAAATCGCATAGATTGGGAATCATTATGGGCAAATATAAATATTTTCGAATTAATCGAATTATTAAAAAAAGACCTTTCCGAAAAACTATCCGAATACCCTAATTATTATTCAGATAAGGCTCTTAAATTATTTAATAATAAATTGAATAATCCAAATTATTCAGGATTATCCGCAAATTCATCTGATAAGGCTCTTGATATATTATTAAAAAACATTCATAGGATAGATTACGGTAAATTATCAGGTAATACAAATACGATGGCAATTGAATTAATAAAAAAAAAATTAAAAATAAACCCAAAAGATACAAATATAAATTGGGATCTTTTATCAGGTAATACAAATCCTAGGGCAATTGAATTAATAAGAAACAAATTAAGAATAAACCCAAAAGATCCAAATATAAATTGGGAATTTTTATCAGGTAATTCAGCACGAGAATCTATTAAATTATTAAAAGCTAATCCATCAAAAATAAATATGAAAGGATTATCATCTAATTCTTCTGATTGGGCTCTTAATATATTAGAAGCAGAAGCAAAATTAGACATAAAGGCAAAATTAGAAGCAAGATCAAACGCATATAGAAGTAAGATAGATTACGGTGACTTATCAGGTAATACAAATCCTAGGGCAATTGAAATATTAAAAAACGTACTATATTCAATAAACTGGATTCGATTCTGTGCTAACCCTTCTATATTTTATATTGATAATAGTGCTTCTATCGATAATAGAATTGTGTATGACGACGAACAATGTTTGGTATGGATAAAAGATCCTAGTATTTTCCCAGTTATAATTCGCAAACCTAAACTCAATGAATTAAGACAGCCTCGTTTGAACACGAAGACGGGAAAAATAGTTCGGGAATCGCCAATGCGAAAGGATATTCGTAATCCAAACGCCAGAAATCCATACGCCTTATTTAATGACGTGAAAACGAACTGTTTTCATAATAAGGCGTTGAGGCAACGAATCATCGATAAAATCAAGGAATATAAGCATAACAATACGCTACGATTATATACGTTGAATCATAAAAGCAAAAGCAAAGACAGCAAAGGCGTCGAATATGAACACAATTTTACAAGGGAGGAATGCGAACGTTGGTACGCGGATCATTTAATAAATCCGCAAACAAAAAAGAGCTTCGATATAAAGAAACCTGAACATAAAAACACATATATCGAATTGATATATACGACAATCCAATATGGTTTGCGAACACCTCCTATATTGGACACTGAAACGACTGACGTTTTTTTAAAAAAATGTAAAGAAATTAAAAGAGATGTAGAAACTCGATTAAAGATTATGAAAGAAACGGATGCGTATTTTTTAGCGAAGTCTGCGAAGTATTCATTTGGTGTATCGACAACCTCGTCTTTTAAAAAACATTCAAGTTCGATGTCAGAGAATGCCGAAAAGAGGGCATTGGCTTTGGATTTTAAACGTTTGAAAAAGCAGCTTATTTTTGAAAGACTCAAACAATTTTTCAATGACCTTTCGAAAGAGATTCTGCGTGAAGACTCAACATTAATTAAAAATATCACATCAAGTATAAAACTGTATGATACGAGCATGTTTAACAGTATGCTCATACCGAACAATCCGAATGGTTATACATTAGCTGAATTAGTTACCACATTTATTTATAATATTTATAATCAACTTTCAAATCCTGAATTACAACCATCCGTGGAAGAACTATATTTATCGCATATCAATAAACGTTTGCGTCGCATAGATTCACTACGGCTATTAGGGTATATAGAACGTGTGTTATCAACGTTTATTGATAATTATAAACCGAGTTTAGATATTAAATTAAAGAATTATATTAGAAACATTATCGACGATACTATACCGCAGATTTATGTAAGCCCAAATGATGATGATACGCAGAAGTTTCATTCTGGTATAGAATCACAACCATATTATAATTTTTATTATAATATGATGAAAGACAGTGACGATAGCGCAAGAATTCCCGACGAAAACGGAAGAGTCATCGACGAAGAATTGCGATTGCCATTACACAAGGGATTAATGCTACGTAATATTATGATCCAAGTGATGCCTACATTTGAAGGGGATACAGGTCTCCGTATTGTAATCGTAGATGAAAACGCACAGAATGGTTTTACATACGAAGAATGTAAAGATTGGGTAATGATGCCCATTGTGAATCCACGAACCTTCAAGCCGATTGTAATCGACTCGCCTCTCTATAATCGCCTACTATTTATGAGTTTTCAGTATAATACGAACTTAATACCGCGTATGCTTACATCCGATGGACACGATAATCTTTTGGCGCTAAGGAAGTACCTACGAGAAATTAAAATAAAGGACCCTCCACAAACACGGGAACAATTAGAGAAATATATTCGGGACGAGGAGAAAAAAGCGAATAGTGAAGAAGACTATACGTTTAAGGAATGCTTACGATGGGTTCGTCGCCCAAATAAAGACCCTAGAAAAAGCACTCCAATACTTACAGATGGTAAGGAATATAATATGATATTTAAACAAGCATTACTCTTTGATTCGAAGATACAACCTATGAATATTACCCTTACTGGAATCGATTTTAAGAAGTCCGTTTTAAATATTCACGGGATCGTGGAACGTGTAAGTTCCAATAGCGAAGATATCGAAAGCGACGCTTGTAAAGAGGCTTGCAAAGCGTTTAATAATATATATGAAGGAAATGAAGATTATAAGAAGTTTAAAAGCAGGATGGTTAAAGTATGTAGGCGTCATAATAAAAATACGGTAATATGTATGGATGATTTTCAAGCGTCCATCGTAATCGAATTTCCTACGAATGTACCTACGAATGATATGTTAAAATATAAGTTAAAATATTATGAAGATTCAGCACTCGCATCCATATTCATTTATTATAACGAATCGAAAAAAAATCAAGATATATATACAAGTGATTTTAGGAAATTTAAGATAAGCGGAACATTTGAAATTAACGATAAATCAGAGTTTAGTAGGAAGGCAACTATAGATGCTGGAGGACCAATTCGCGGTTTTTTTACGAATTTATTCGAAGAACTCTTTTGTGACGACGCACATCCCACGCGTCCTTTCATTTGTCCGAAAGATAATATAGGTGATCAATACTATATAAACCCTAACTTCGCACCAGACGAAAATTTCTTAAATGTAATCCGTGTGTATAAAAAATATTATGTAGATGTCATTTCGTCCATCGATTATGATACTATATATACTATCATTGGGAAATTACTATGCCTTGTATTTGTAAATAAGGAAATCAAATTACCGAAGCAACTATCCACGTATATAATTACTGGATTAATAAAGCAACCAGCATATATCACAATTTACGACCTATTGTATTTTTATGCGATTGAGTTTAAAAACGCACCCGTGTATCTGAATATGATAACAGATACGCAAATCAATTTTATTGACGATATTGGGGAGGATTTTAACGATTACTATGTGATTAGCAAAACCGGACACACTGTAAAGAAAGATACATGTATCAAGTTTCTTTTACAGTTAGCGAAGCACATTGTTACGAAAAACTTTATACGAAAAGACGATGATCCTATTTCTGTGAAAAGTATGAAATCGCGATACACTAGTTTATTCTCAGGGTTTAATAATAAATTACGAATATTCCTCGCGAAGAATAAGGTTAGTGTCAAACAACTGAATAGTATGATTACAAATAAGAAGATGGACGACGCGATTTTACGAGAATTCGCAAGTAAAATAAATATATATATGGAAGGAATAAATACTTTAACAGTAAGCGAGAAGGATGAAAAGGTTGAAGAAATGCGAGGATATATCACAAATATTATTACAAATAATAAAGAGAAACGAGATAGCGACGAAGATCACTATATTTTTATTCGAAAGCTACTAAAATTCTGGACTGCTTTACCCAACTATGAGAAAGACACAAAGTATACAATCTATTATAAATATGGGCATTATATAACATACAGAGATAATGAGGAAGAAAATGAGATACATCACTATAACGTTGGAAATTTGCCAATATCTCATACATGCTTCAATCATTTAGAGATTTTCGGGTATCCACAAACTATACCACCGCAAAAGAGAGAACAATACATTTATGATAAATTAAAATTAGCCGTCGAGTCTACCCCAGGGATGGAATTGCAATAAACGATATAAAAAATATATGGATATATATAGTAGTAAGAAAGGAAATGCAAATCTTCGTGAAAA
>Ga0114975_10001448_pt1 | contig 16882 bp, 15 predicted proteins | sample S_130626_EF_Meta_FD_87031 | JGI IMG/M metagenome (GOLD analysis project Ga0114975, IMG submission 87031) | Freshwater microbial communities from Lake Simoncouche, Canada to study carbon cycling - S_130626_EF_MetaG | ecosystem: Environmental > Aquatic > Freshwater > Lake | place: Lake...
TACAATTTATACTTCTTGTAAATCATTTTCAATATTATCTGCCGTATCAGAATCCGAATCAGTATGATCTCCACCAGATACTATTTTTAGTCTAGGTTTTTTTACAGGCATTGCTTGGTCAACTCGTTCTTGTATTAATTTTCCAATAGCACATATATATGGATCATTCAATTCATAACGAATTCCAATAACCTTAACCGTAATTTGCATATTCTCTTTAATCGAATTAAAATGATTATCTTTGTTATGATGATCTCTAGCTATAAATATAGTTAATGGCATTACGCCGTTTGCATCAATGACTTGTGCATGAATACCCGCTTTTGTAATTGTTTTACTTGTACATTCAACTAACATACCTTCAACCGGATGACATACCATACAATCAAACACAACTATATATTCAATATTTTCACCATTAACATTTCCCGAAGAATAGCTTATTATCTTAACAGAATTTGGTTTAATAAAACCTTCTGCAATACATTTTCCTTCCAATACGGTTGTAACCTTATTTTCTAATATTTGCTTTACATTTTGACCAATCTCATTTATATTCACAATTACTTTTTTTGTTAAAAGTGATTTTATATAAACTCCATATATTGCTTTTTTGTCAGTCATGTTCTATAATATAATAGAATAATTTTTTATATTATAGAATAAACAATTATTTAAAGTTCAATTTTTCTAACATATTTTGAAATCTCATTAATAATCATTTGTTCACTGGATACCACCCATATCTTATTATCTTGTTTGTTAGATTGCATTTCGCGCATAATTATCTCAATCAAAACTACTAATTTATGTTTACCTTCGCCTATATAATCTTTTATATTATCTATATCATACATTTGTTTATTCAATACTGTATTTAATTTTGTAATAATATCTTTAATTTGAGCTTGATTAACACGAGCACCCTTTTTATTCACAGAGTCAGTTAAATCTCTCACTTTAAATACATATTCTTGTTGGTTCTCCGTCCATTCCATAAATCCAATTATATCATTTAATGTGTTTTTATTAAAAATGTTTTTGTCTTTGTATTCACTTGAACGAATAATATTTGTCGATTCAACAAATTCGGCTTCTTCCCATTTATTATCGTTTTGTACATATATTTTTGTTTTTTTATAGTCAGAACTTAATGGAATACCAATAGACCCATCTTTTGTGGTAATTATTTTATTATCAAAATATGCTTTAATAAAAATTTCTAATTCATTTTTAGGTATCCATCCAATAGTATAAATATGTTCGAGTATAATTATTGTTTCATGAAATGGTAATTCGTCCATTATGTGATGGACTAGATGTTCTTTTTGTTTTTCTTTATTTATATTATGCATGTTTTCTAAATGTAATGCAATTATAGCAAAGTTCTTATACCAATTTTTTTCACCGGTTGTAATATTCTGAATATTAACAGCTGTATTAAAATTATCGTTTAATCTCTTCATTATACTATTAAAATTTGAAATATATTTTATATTATCTCCTTCATTATCTGCCTTATTATCTTCACTTGTTTTTGATAATTCTATTTGAACGTATGGATGCTTAACATCAACTGGGCGTATTCTATCATACAATGACACATCTTCATCTGTAATTTCGAATGGTTGAAAAATATAATATTCACCTTTATTAATTAAATTACCCAAACGTCCATATTTATCAACCAAATATTCATTCTTGTTCTCGATGAAATATGTTAATGCATAATAAATCTGTTCTAATGGGTATTTTTTTATTACATTAATTGAGTTTATCAGTTCATCGCGTTTATAAAAATAACGACCACGTCCAGGTATATCTTTAAACAGATCACGAATGCGTTGCATTATTATATCGTTATTCGTTTTAATATAATCATTGTTGTATGTAGCGTAGGTTATATCGATATCTTGTATTTTTTTCATGGGAGAACATTGAAAATTACAATTTTCCATATAATCGCATATATCACTATAGGGTCTATCTCCAATTTTAAAATCAATCGTTTTTCCGCTAGATAATTTTAATTCGATGCTTTGGTTCTCCATTACAGATAATAATTTCTCATTCGTGAAATTAGTTTGTCCAATATTTAATATACAATCCGCGGCGGTTTCTTTTAAAACACGTGATACTTTACCAATCTTAATCGATTTTTGTTCAGCTAATCTATATACATATAAGTCAGCGGCTTCTTCATTGTTGTCCAATCCGGTTGCATGCAGAAATATTTCTACATTGCGTTTTTCAAAAGGCAATCCACAATGACTTAGATTTCTTACACCTCTACCTATAATTTGTTCAATGCGGTTCATATTATACCATGGTTCTAATACGTGTACTTGTCGTATATTTTTCAAATCGACACCTTCACCTGCAGCCTTAGAAATTAGTACAACTTTCACTTTTTTACCATCTCTATTTTCAATATTATTAATATATTTAATATCTTCATCATTATTTGGTGAAAATGTTTTATCACCAGTAATCATTACGTATTTAGCTTGATTAAACTCATCGGCAGTTTCAGTTTTAGGTAGCATAGTCATAGAATCAATCGGTTCGGCTGGATTTTTTAATAGTGGTTTTGTGTATTTTTCACTTCCAAACCGTGTGAAACCCATTTCTTCTAATGCTAATGCGACAGGAACCAGACCGCCATCAATATATTGAGAATATATTAATATAATACCTTCTGACTTACGAATTATATCACATATATTTGCGATTTTTGCGCTATATTTTGGTAATTCTTCTGGACTAAATATGCGGCCATATGTATCATCTCTATATTGGAAATTATAACGTTGAGGGTTATCCGATTTTATTTCTTCTTTGTAAGACATTATTCTAGATAATCCGCGAATTCCTGTCATATTTGATATTATATAGTCTTCTTGTTCTATTTCATACGCTTCAGATGGATTGAATCCTTCGTCTGGATAAACAATATTTAATGATTCGATCGGCGTTTGTAATAAAGTATATCCAAATGAATCCATCTCTTCAAATGCTGGCATATCTCGTTCTGCACCAAACTTATTAAATGTGTCATATGAACGTTTGTGCATATTATTTATTATAAAATCATAACCTATGCGTTGGTATTCGCCGATTGAATTTAAATATACAGGAACATGTTTTAACTGTTTGTCTTGTTCGATTATCTTTCCATTCATTTGAACCGATGGATACACAAAATCAATTGGAAGCTCCGGATAAACTCTATATGGGAAAGTATATGGATTTTCGCCACGAATATAGGATACATATCCTGTCAATTTACGTCTTAATAATTCTTTACCGGTTTCTTCGCCATCTTCTTTAAAATTACCATTTTTATCAAATATATCAGATATTTTTATAATGCTACGTTTATCATTTAAGTTCATTAAATTGATTAGCCATATTATTTCTTCATAAGAGTTATACATTGGTGTAGCAGATAATAACAATAAGCGCATATTTTCAGTATATTTTGCTACGTCCATTAATAATTCAGCTGATTTTCTGTTTTTATTTTCATTGGTTATACGAATATTATGAACTTCATCAATAATGATAAGACGGTTATTGAAAACATTTTTTATTTTTTGTATTTTCATTTTATTTCGTTCTTCTTTTGAATATCCGATACCTTTGACTTCGATTGAGTCGCTTATATAGTTTGCAAATTTTGTGTATCCCATAAAAACGTAATATGTTTTTATAAGTGTTTTAATTTGGCTTATTATTTTTTCTCTTGGTATATCTTTTATAGCAGTTGGATTTATCTCATTCAATAGAGAACTACCAACGCATGATTGTATATTCCATACTCCGTTTTCTTTTTTTAGTTTGCGTTCATCAAATAATTGTAATCTAAAATTATCTTGAACGTTAGGAGATGCAATGATCATTATTGAATTACGCATACCAACCTGTTTCATGTAATTTCGCATTTCTTCGGCTACACCAATAGCAGTACATGTTTTACCAGTTCCTAATCCATGATATAATAATAAACTATTATATGGGGTTTGAAATGATAAGAAATTTTTCACAAATAATTGATGAGGCATTAATTCAAAATCAGCATTACATAAAATATTGGCTTGTTTTTTGATATCATATATATTACCATCATATTGACTATCATAGAACTCTTTTCTTCGTGCAATTTTAATATTAAATTCCGGATCATCTAATTCTGGATATAAAAAATCATAGTCATTCGAATCATATTGAGTTTTTTCTGTTAAGGTTTCTGATATGGGTTCTTGAGGTGGTTCTTGAGGTGGTTCTTGAGGTGGTTCTTGAGGTGGTTCTTGCGGTGGTTCTTGCGGTGGTTCTTGAGGTAGTTCTTGAGGTATTTCTTGAGGTGGTTCTATAATTACTAATTTTGGTTTACGTTTTAATACTTTAACAGTAGGTTGTTGTGCTATTGTTTGAATAACTTCATCTTGTTTAATTAGTTTTATTTTTTTGGTAGTATTTTTTTTCTCTTTATGTTTATCGTCATATATTTTAATAGGAGCGTAATCTGCATATTCTTCAAATTGTTGATCTGTAAGTAATTCTCGCATACCCAAAGGCATTAATCGACCATTTTCAATATCTGGATCTTTTAATAATTGATATGGCTTCAGCAAAAAATATGCGTTTTTACTAGGATTCCATTTATGATATTTTGGACCCTTTGCCCTCTTCTTTGTTTTATTATTTTCATTACTTGACATTATTTATTGTATTGTATAACTATACAATAAATATAGAAAACAAAATATAAAAATCAGCAATAAGAAATGAAATTTCTAGATAAACATTTATCTATATTTGAAATTAACTTTATTTTTTCTAAATTATATGGACGAATACATTCAATGCATTCATCAATTGTTTTCCATTCCATTTTACTAACTTCTGATTTTTGAAAATTAGATGCATCCAATGTATCTTTATAGTTCATATACATCAAAAAATATTTATGCTTATATGATTTATAGTTAGAACCAGTAAAGTTTTCTTCAAACGGTAAAACGTTTTGTATATTGTTCAAATGATTAAATGCATAACCGGTTTCTTCACAAAATTCACGAACAGCACAATTATAATCTTTTTCTTGATTATTTCGACGACCCTTTGGAAATCCCCATTCGGGTTCATCCCACGTATCATATTGCAATGATTCGTCAATCAAAGATGAAAGTGTATAATTATCGTGTTTATTTGATACTCCATTTTGAAGAGACATGAACTTATCTCTAGATATAACTTCTTCACCTTTATACATTCCACCTACACCACTTCCCCATATCTCTTTCCATAATGTTTGAAAACTTTCTGTTCTCAATTTTTGTTTTTCTTCATGAGTCATTTGTTTTAGCATATTCATTATAAAATTTTTATTTTGAACATAATACTTACCTCGCATAAAATCGATATATCCTAAACTCTCTTTACGTCTTATCATTAAATACTGTATTTTACGTTCTTTATATTCGTTATTGCTTACGCGAAATGCTATAATGCCAATACTAGTTATTGGCATCTTGCATGTACTAAATAAATGTCCGGGTTTTCCACAATTATTACAATAATTTTTTTCCATATTACGAATAAACTATAAATAAATAATAACAAACTTCTATATAGTTTTATTGATGAATACAATGCGAAATTTTAATGCAGATATATGGGGTCCTCATTATTGGTTTTTCCTACATACTGTAGCTTACTCTTATCCAGATACACCAAACACAATAACAAAACGTAAATACTATGATTTAATACAAAATATGCCTCTGTTTATACCAACCCCTGAAATTGGAAATGAATTTAGTAAATTATTAGATAAATACCCGGTAAGTCCTTATTTAGATAATCGCGATTCGTTTATCCGTTGGGTGCATTTTATACATAACAAGATAAATATAATGTTAGGAAAAGAAGAAATATCATTATTTGAAGCAAATGATCGTTATAATGCGAAATATAAACCAAAACCGGTATTATTAAGTGAAAAATTGCAGATAAAAAAATATCACATCTATATTACATTAACCCTTATCTTTTTATTTTTAATATACATATATTCGGATAGGTAAATATCTACAATTATTATAGATTATATCATTCATAATGAGATTAGAACTTTGGATATTTATAATTACTGCATTAGTTATTGCAAATATATACACAGACGGTAAATACTTAAAATTAGCATTATCTTGGAAAAAATATTATCAAATGATCGGCATCGCATTTATAGGGTATGCATTATGTTGGTTAATGCGTAAAAACCCAACAAGAGCAAAAGAAATGTTAATATCATCAAATGAATATTTAAAATATTTACCAGTAGATAAAGCTACAAGTAGTTTTATTTCTCCTATATTAGATTTTACCGCCCGTCAAGAGTTTGGAAGACAGATGGGAGGCGGAGTTGTTCCTCTAGGAAGACAAGATATGCAATCGCATCAACAATCACGCATTATGAAATCTGGAGCAAATTCAACAAAACGTTCAGTAAGTGAAACAAAGAAAAAATTTGTAGCAGCTAGACAAAACTGGCATTGCGGGGATTGTAAAAAACAGCTACCTGCATGGTTTGAAGTTGATCATACTGTCCGTTTAGAAAATGGTGGAAGTAATCATGTTGACAATTTAGTCGCATTATGTAGAGATTGTCATGGAAAAAAAACAGCTATAGAGAATTTATAAAACGATTATATGATTATTATGTGATTCTATTATATATTTTTATATAATAGAATATAGAATGTCATCAATTCTATCAAATCCCCCTATATTAGAAAAAATAACTAATGTTAAAAATGCAATTATATCATATGCTTCAGGTGAAACTACAATTACTCCAGAATTAAAAAGATGTGTTCTTGTATATGGTTTAATTCTATTTTTCACATTATTAACTGCAATTTCATTGTATTACGTATCCACCGATAATAATATAGTAAATTCTGAAAAATACATTTATGCATTTATAACATTTATACCATTGATATTAATAATTGTCGCATCTTTTTTCATTTTTAACAAAAATATTAAGCTATTTAATCTTATTGCGGGATTGTGTATGGTTGGTATTGTGTTTATTTTTTTGTATTATTTTAACAAAATATCAAGCTTTGGAAAAACATACGGTATATTTTTCAATATAATATTACAAATTATTATTTTCAGTATAATTTTAGTAGGACTTGCAATTGTATTTAGTATATTTGAAAAAAAAATCAGAAGTTTAAGAGGGCCATCTGGTTTATTTGTTAATTTAATATTCTTGATTCCTTGTTTACTAACTGAATTTATAGAATATATTAAAAATCAATTAAAGATTACTCCAAATATAACATTTGTTTTATTTATTATTGAAATTATATTTATATTGTTATATGTCTACGTTCCATACTTGTTTAATATAAAAATATTAAAAGAAACAGGTAAACCATTATTGAAAGACAGTTTGTTTTTAAATACAAAAACAAATATTGCAAAAACTAGCGATTTAGACCCAATTAATCAGAACAATTTTGGTAATTCAGTGAATATATCTCAACAATCTAGTGATAATATCCAGAATAGTGATATTCGACAAAATTATGCATTTTCTATGTGGATTTATTTAAACGAGCAACAACCATTTTCTAGTGAAAAAACAATTTTTAATTACGGTTCATCGTGTCCAATGATATCATTTACAAATACTAAATCAAATACTAAATCAAATACTGAAAATATAAATATAGCAGTTAATTCGAGCGAAACCATGGTATATAAAGTTGAAATACCACGTCAAAAATGGAATCATATAGTATTTAACTATAACAATAGTTCAGTTGATATATTTATTAACGGCAATTTAGAAAGAACTGTTATATTTAATGGAGACAATCCTACATACAGTCCGGTCGATTTAGTATCAGTTGGTGACGATAATGGTGTTAATGGTGCGATTTGTAATGTAGAGTTTTATTCAACTCCTCTTACGCAGTTTCAAATTGCAACAAAATACAATATATTAATGAATAAAAATCCACCGACAAATTACTAATTTACAAATATTTTTTATATATTTAATATTATATAAAAGTAAGTATAGAAATGAACTTTATTATTGTTATTCTATCAGTAATTATTATTGTTATTCTATTTTATATCGCATTCAAAAGTTATTTCTCGAATGTATCTACTTTGAAAAATCAAAGTAGTTTAGCCGATCCAACTAAACCAATTGAAAAAATTGTTGCAACGAATTTACAAATACCTAACTCTACTAGGTATGCATATGGCATTTGGGTCTATGTTAATACTTTAAATTCCCCTAGTTCAAAAAGTGTTATATTTAGTAGAAATAATGATATCGTAGTATATTTAGATCAAATGAATAGTACTTTAAGTGCAATTATAAATCCAACCGTTTCTGCTGGTATTAGTGCTACTTCACCAATTGTCGTATCGAACGAAGAAGCATTAGTTAAACCTACATCAACAAAGATTAATATTACAAATAACTTCCCATTACAAAAATGGGTCTACATTGTAATTAGTGTAGATAATACTGTAGTTGATTGTTATTTAGATGGAAAATTAATTAAATCTGTAAAAGCTCAACAAGTGAATCCAACAAAAGATGCTGACATTACATTTGGTCTTGGATTTGATGCATATATTGCACAATTCCAACGTTGGACTAATCCTTTAGACCCTCAATCTGTATGGAATTCATATGTTAGTGGTTCCGGTTCAACTTTAGCAGGAACTGATTCTAATTATAACGTAGCATTGTCTGTATTAAAAGATAATGTAATTACCAGTAAATTAACCTTATATTAAAGTTTATGAATTTCATATAATTATATTTATTTATCATATATAATTATATAATAGTATAAATGAACATAAACCAGCCATTTGGGAGACAATTAGCAAATAATGATATTGTATCAAATGCTCGAAATAATGTTTCGAGCATAGTGTCTGGGACCACTAATGCTTTAGGTGATATTCGAAAAAATATTAATACTTCAATTCAGGATTTTTCTTCAAAAAGCGTTGCCCAGCAAGGCAGCGAATTTCTTCAATCGAATAGTATTGTTGCGAAATTTGCATTTCTATTGTTAATCTTAATTTTATTTATGATATTATTTAAATTAGGCGTATACTTGTTAAATTATTTTCTCAAACCAAATTTGAACCCATATTTAGTTAAAGGATTAATTCACGGAAGTCAAAATAAAGTTATTCCACAAGATCCAAATAAATCAAATGCTATTACATTATATCGTTCAAATAATGAGACCACTGGTATGGAATTTACATGGTCTGTATGGTTAAATCTTGATTCAGGTAATTTTTCACAATCGACTGAACAAGGTAAATTCAAACACATATTTAGTAAAGGAGGAAATGGAAACTATGATCTTACTACCGGAATAATGCAAATCCATAATGCACCTGGTTTATATATAAATTATGATACAGATTCGAAGGAATATAAATTAAAAGTTATAATGAGTACAGTTAGTGGAACCAATTCAGCTACATCAGAATCAGTAGAAATTACAAGTATTCCAATTAATCAATGGTTTAACGTAATGATACGTTTAGAAAATAAAATTATGGATGTTTATATGAACGGAGTCGTGGTTAAACGTTTAGCTTTCACCAATGTACCAAAACAAAATTATGATGATGTGTTTGTATGTGGTAATGGTGGATTCAGTGGAAGCCTGTCTGATTTAAGATATTTTAATCACAGTTTGAATATTTTTGAAATTAATAGTATTATTTATTCTGGACCTACTCTAAAATCAGAAAACAAATCGAATACACAAACATATGATTATTTATCAAGTTCTTGGTATTCTAAAAATATATAATTTAGCTACAAGCATAATATGAAATAATTTATGTATACATATATCATATTATAATGTCAACCAATGATGATTTTACACAAACGTGCAATGTAATAAATCAACGAAACCAATTACGTTTATTGGTTCCACCACCAATAAGATTTAATCCAATCTCACCTTATCCAGCTAATACCCAATATGAATTAGATATGCGCCGCAAAGCGGAAATATTACAATATAATAAAAATTCAACACAAAAAGGAAGAATTACAAAAGCACAAAAATGGGCAAATTTAGTGAAAGGTCCTTTTCAACGAAATACACAAACAACTATTGTTCGTGATATATCTGGTGAAATAATCGATTATACAGTATATAATACAGTAGCATCTTGCCCGCTTGATAAATATATACCAACATTGTCTTCTTCATGTGATGTTCCTGGACCTATAATTACTCTTCAATATAATCCAGATATCCCATTGTATAATTATGCTGAAGGCGAAAACGCATTTGGTATAATAAATCAAGAAATATCAACCAATTTTAATCATTATAGTAGCAATAATATATTGTCATTAGATGGGAATAAAACTACATTATGCACATTGGCTATTTTTAATACGGATTATAAATTAACTACATTTGAAATTAACACACCAATTGGAATTTATCTTTCAGGCCAAGCTATTAATAATATAGATGCATCTGGTATTATTAGAATAGATACACTTGATATAAGTATTTATAATAATAATAATTTAATTACGACGACGAATATATTTATAAATACATCAATTGTAGATGAATCTGTTAATTTTTATACTAATTTTCCAAAAGATGATAGTGGTAATATAACTGACGATACTACATTTCAAGGTGTACAATATATCGGAAACTTAAAAATGTCTAATATAGATCTTTGCACTCAACCCGGTTTATTATATGACATAAAACTAGTTTTTAATATTAAAAGTACTATTATATCTAGTAATCTAATAAATTTTAAAACTGGTATTCAAATGAATTTATCACCTAATAATTATCCATATTCTGCGATAAGATGTAATTTTACAAATATAGTGCCTACACCCGAACCGTTAATTGGGTTTTATGTGAAATCTACATAATACACATTGTGCTATTTTACAAATATAATTTAGTTATATATATTTATATATTTATATATGGAGTTTTATAGTATTCATTTATTGCATGTAGTATTATCATTATTATCAGTGAATTATCCCTTTATAATTAGAAAAAATGATTTTTATGATTTAATCTATATTGTATTGTTATTTATTTTATTATATAGCTACCTTATCTTAAAAGGTGAATGTTTCATTTCATATGCAATAAAAAAATATGAAAACCCAAAATATGTATTAGGAAGCGATTTATCATCCGTTCTGCAACATTATTCACATATATTCAAAAATAAAACAATCGCAAATTATGTTATAATTTATATATTGATTACATTAGTTATTAGTTCATTTATTGTTTTGAAAAGACATGATTTCATATATATTAATTATATATATTTGTTTTCAGTGTTATTATTAGCGTATTTTATTTTATTGAAAATGAAAAGCTTTGCAAAGCTTCGTATTTACTTTAACATAGTTTTTATGTTTTATATAACATTTTTACTTTATAGAGCATTACTGCATTACGCGCGTTATAATGTCCAGAAAAATTAAAAAGGTTTTTATTATACATATCGTGTAAATATATAATAAAATTAAATTATTAATGGTTGATATTTGCAGTCATTGTTGGATTTAAACACATTTTTTGATTTGGGAAAATTTGTCCAGATAAACATTTATCTTGTTCTCCTACCTCAATGCATCCTCTACGATTTTCATATTCTCCAATTAGACACCAACCCGATTTACTTGCTGAAATTGGTTTTTGTATAGGATTTTCTGTTGTATCTTCAGCAGGTTGTTTTGGGTTTAATATAGGTTTATCTTGGTTTAATTTAATATCTAATGGATTAATCTTAATCTGTGTTAAATTGGTTGGCACGTTTCCAGAACTAGCTGATATTAATATATTACCAATATCTTGTATTGTTCCTTCTGCTATATCAATTCCTAGTTTTGCTGTATCTGACACAACATCGGATCCTTTGTTTATTAATGTTCCTGATGTATATCCAAATACTGCTAAAAGTTTACCTACAGGCACGCCTAATAATGCTAGGATTGCTTTTATTATATTGCTTACTACATCCAATACATTTATTCCTAAAAAAGACAAAATTAATAAAACACTTAAAATAATTATTATTTTATTGTTTGAAATAAACTGCGATTGATTATTTTCGTTAAAAATTACAGGTGATGGTCTTGATAATGATTCGTATCTAAGCTGATTATTATCCATTATCTAACGTTATATATAAACATAAGATACTTTTCTTTTATTCGTTCGTAATAAATGTTTTTTTTATAAGATCATAATAAAAAGATTAATGGCGTCATTTCAATTTATAGAGACATTCTTTTTCTTAAGTTTAGGAATAACTTTTGGACTAGTTTTGTTATTAGTATACCATTTTAAACAACGCATAACAACTCTCGAACAAAAATGTGATACTATGTTTGATATAGTCCAAAATGTAGTCAAGGAACTTGGTCTAGCTAAAATCAATATTAATTACATGTTAACAAATCAAATGCAATCACAATCTAACTCTTCTACATTTCCTCCAATGTTTATGCCACAAATGAATTCTGTATCTGATAATTACGTTAACGATATGACTTTACGTGAAGACGATGAAGACGATAAACACGATGAAGATGACGAAGATGACGAAGATGACGAAGATGACGAAGATGACGAAGATGACGAAGACGATGAAGATGACGAACACGATGAAGATGACGAAGATGACGAAGATGACGAAGATGACGAAGATGACGAACCAAATGTATTTGAAAAAATCAGAATAGATGATAACATAAATGGCCTTATTAAACAAATTGATATCGAAGATATTCAACGATTGGATATTTCCAATTTAGAAAATACCGATTTAGAACAAAATGAAACGGAGTTAGAATTTGAAGAGTTAGTTGAATCAGTTGAATTACCAAATATAGAACCAATTGTTGTTAACAAATTAGAAGATGAAGGTGTTAATCAAGAACCAATTGTAGAAAATAACAAATCTGCAATTTCACCCGAAATATATAAACGAATGGGATTAACCGATTTAAAGAAATTGGTCATCTCAAAAGGTTTATGTAGCGATCCAAGTAAAATGAAAAAATCAGAATTAATCAAAATGTTAATTGATGGAGAACAATAATTTTCATATATAGTATTATATTATATACTATATATAACCATGTCGTTTGTAGGAGAACCACAATATGCTACATATGATAAAAAAATACAACCATTTAGTTTTTTCGGTAATTTAGTAAAACCAAAAGAAGAAAATCCTGTACCAGAACTTACCTTTCTAGGAAAACATTATGCACCTAGTTGGCAACCTCAAGCGGTAGATAACAATAAACTACTAAAAAACAATGAAATTACTACGAATGCTGAATACAGAAAATACATGATTTCAAAAACGTTCCCTATTATGGAAAAAAATAATAAGGAATATATGAATGCATGAAAAATCAATATAAATCTTTTGTATTAGAAAATAAAAAAGATTATGGCGCGAATTGTAAGTTTTGATGTAGGCATTAAAAACATGGCGTATTGTATTTTTGACTTATCTGGTGATAGTTTTAACATCCATGACTGGAATGTTCTCAATTTAATGAATCCAGAACCCGAAACGAAACTATGTAATATTCAGCTAGAACAAAAGAAAAAATCCAAAAAGAATTCAAAACATGAAAATACGATTATTCAAATATGCAATAAAAAAGCAAAATATGAAAAAGGAGAACATTGTTATTGTGAAAAACATGCCAAAATGAGCAATTTTTTGATTCCAACCAAGGAATGTTCTCCAACTCAATTAAAAAAACTAAAATTAGAAAAACTAATTGAAGTTATTCAGAAATATAAAATACCATTCGACCCTGGAATGAACAAAACAAATACATTAAATACGATAAATACATTTATGATAGAACATACATTAAAATCAATTTCATCAATCAAAACATCTGCTGGAGAACTGGATTTAATTACTATAGGAAAAAACATGAAAAACGAATTGAATCAATTGAATACAATGAAACACATAACACATGTAGTAATTGAAAACCAAATATCGCCTATCGCTACCCGAATGAAAACAATACAAGGTATGTTAGCGCAGTATTATATAATGGCATATGATTCCATATCGATTGATTTTGTATCTTCCTCTTGTAAGTTAAAAGGATTAGAAAAACAGAATACAGATACCACCGATAACACGTATCAACAACACAAAAAGGACGCGGTTTATCATTGTAAGCAGATATTAGAAAAACGGCAAATTACGGAGTGGATGCATGTATTGGATACAAAAAAACGCGACGATTTAGCTGATTGTTTTTTACAAGGTATATGGTTTATACAAAATAACAAAAATAAATTACAAGAATAATAATACATAAAACAATATAATATTATGATTGCGTAATACTTAAACATAATTTTTATAAAATAATAATAAACTATGGAAGAAATTGAATTTTCAGATTTAGAACCAATTTCAATTAATTTTAATGATAAACCTAAAACTAGTTTCGGTTCAGGGATTGAGCTATTAATGAATGACAAAGTTAAGAATTCTTCTAGTGCTACAACGATCGATTTAGGAGAACTTGATCGTTTAGAAGACGAATTGAATGAATTATCAAAGTCAAATACATCCGCACCAAATGCATCTTCTTCGTCTGAAAACAAAACATTTTCTAATTTATTTGGATTCAGTAAACAACCTGAAAATAACACACAAAATATTCGAATCAACATGGATGATGAAAACACAGATTCACATTTAGGTCAAGCTACAATGGATAGTATTGGCAACACAAAAACATGGGACGGATTCACTAAATTAAACGAAGTTCCATTGTATAATCCTTCCAAGAGTGCTTCTAGTTCAAGTTCTTCATTAAATGAACGTGAAAAACGTCGCAAAAAGCGTGCTATGATTAAAGCCCTAGAGCAATGGCAAGAAAGGGGAATTGTCAAGCAAATTTCACATTTTAACATGGATTCAAATTATGACGAAGTAGAAGATGAATATGAAAGTGCAATGGAAGATAAACGTAAGCGCGATTCCGTAAAAATTCAACAAAACTGGCTGATTACTATGGTTAACACAATTGAATATGGTAATGCCATGTTTGACCCATTTGGTGTATCGCTTGATGGTTGGGGTGAATCAATTAGTGAAGATATTGACAGTTATTCTGAAATTTTCGAACAACTGCACGAAAAGTATAAGGGTGGCAAAATGAGTCCGGAGCTCAGTTTATTATTACGTCTAGGATTCAGTGCTAGTGTAATTCATTTTAGTAATAAAGCACTATCCACTGCTGCGCCTGGATTCAATGATGTAATTAAACAATCCCCTGAACTTATGCGTATGTTTACCAACGCTACAGTTGATTCTATGAAACAAAATGCACCTGGAATGGCATTTGCAAGCGAATTATTAAGTCAGAATAAACCAAATACAATGAATCGACCACCTCCTGTACCCGTTGAAACACGTTCTATGAATCCACCGCCAGCATCGGCACGCCCTGGAATGCAGTTTACTCAAATGCCAGACAATCGTCCAGATTTAAATGCAAGTAGAGGTATCCAATCAACTATGTTTAGAGAACAAGGTGTAGATATGAATCAAATGGGAAGTAATATGAATCAACCACCTGCATATGCTTCAGAAAGACAAGAACGTTCACAGCGACCTGAAATGTCTGGGCCAAAAAATACCGATATAGATAACATTTTATCAGGATTAAAAACCAAAACAATCAATATTCATGAACAGACTCAGAATACAGAAGATGATTCCATGGTAAGTATTAGTAGTTTGAAAGATATGCAAGGAACTATGATGCCAAGAAGACGCGGTGGTCGCAAAAACAAATCAGATAAAAATGTCATATCGCTAGACATTTAATCGGTTTATTTGAATCTTTGAATGTTTGAATCTTCATTGATAATGTATGTATAATAAAAGTCTAATAAAAAAAATATAATAAAAATATAATAATAAATGAACTTCTTATATTTTTACTGGTTATTCTGGTTTTTATATTGTATACAAATAACTGACAATTTCAAATTATTTCATTTTATTCAAAAACATCTAAGTAAAAAAAATCATACCAATAATTTTAAAGATATCAATGGATTTTATGGTTTAATTGGTGGAGAAAAAACAAATAAAGTAAGTATATCAGGTGATGGTATAATTCAAAGCGTTTTTATAGAAAACGGCAAAGTTAAACAATTTGTAAAAAAATCAGTATCAACCGATCGTCGCAAATTCATGTATAAATATCCAATGTTATCTGAGTATTTAGATAAAAACTGGTTTGGTATCTGTATTTATATGTTAAAAATGTTGAATATGTTGAATATACATGCAAATTTCGACGGAAGAGCTAATACTGGATTATACTATTGGAAAAATGCAAGGTTATTGTTAGCATTACATGAACGCGATAATCCATACGGATTTTTTATCGATTTTTATAACAATAATTTATTCGAATATGGTAAAATAAACGCGAAAAGCATCCCGCGAGTATTTACTGCACACCCCCATGAAGATTTTACAAATAAAAATTTGATATCAGCTACATATAATTTATTTGGACTAAAGAGAGGTACTGTAATTACAAACTATGATATGTATGATTTGACACCAAAACAAAGTTATATTATTCCTACAAAATATAATTCGATCGTTCATGATATAATTTCAACTGAAAATAATGTATACATCCCAGATTGTCCTCTAGTAATGGATTATTGTAAAATTATGCAGCCAAATTCACCTATACCGATGAAATTTGACAAAA
>Ga0114975_10001450_pt1 | contig 16856 bp, 15 predicted proteins | sample S_130626_EF_Meta_FD_87031 | JGI IMG/M metagenome (GOLD analysis project Ga0114975, IMG submission 87031) | Freshwater microbial communities from Lake Simoncouche, Canada to study carbon cycling - S_130626_EF_MetaG | ecosystem: Environmental > Aquatic > Freshwater > Lake | place: Lake...
ACGCAATGAGGTCTTCTAACCGCTTCCGCATTGGATTTACACTACTCGCCGGTTCAACCCCTAGTTAAGGGCGTTGTTCTTCGCAATGGCGCCAAACCAGTGGGCTGACGGCTTCGGGGTTCGCTCAAAAGTCTCGCGATCCACATCCACGATGCCAAACCGCATGGAGTAGCCCAGGACCCACTCAAAGTTGTCGAGCAGGCTCCACTGGTAGTACCCACGCACGTCGACACCGTCACGCAAGCAGTTGTGGAGACCGCGGAGGGCCGCATCGAGGTAGGCAATCCTCCGCGTGTCGTCAGTAGTGGCGATTCCGTTCTCGGTCATGATCACGGGAATGCCCGTAACGGAGGCGGCTCGTCGAATCGTGTGCTCGACGCACTGGGGCCAATAGGGGTAGCCCATGTCGGTGACGTCGCCGTCGTAGTTGTCCGGCATGCCCGGAGGAGCGATGATGGACTTGGAGTAGCACTGAACACCAATGAAGTCATTTCCACGGACCCCTTCGAGATACTTGTCTTCCATCTCGAGTCGAATCTTGAGCATCCGGTCTTCCGCACCGTCGAGGGCTACGTACTCAGACATTGAGAGCGTGAGGCCTACCGGATAGTTACCCGGGCCCGACTTCAAGCCATCCACCATGGCGTTGTGTGAGGCGCGCATCGCTTCGTGTACGGCGACGTAACGAGCGGGGTCTGATACGGCCGGAGGGAAGACGCCGTAGCGATACCCCATCACCGAAACGATGTTCGGCTCGTTGATGGTGCAGCCCACGCCAATGAGGTCGCCGAGAGCCTGGCCCACTTGTTGGGCGTAGCGACCTAACCACTGAACGATCTTCGGGGACTCAAAGCCGCCGGCGTCGGCAACCCATTGCGGCAGCGTGAAGTGGTGCAAGGTCACGACCGGCACGAGGCCCCGGGCAATACAGGCCTCCAGAACTCGGCGATAGTGGTTCAGCGAGGCGCGTGAGAACTCGCCTTCGGCCGGTTCGATTCGGGCCCACTCGATGGAGAAGCGATAACTGTTCAGGCCAAGGGAGGCCACGATGTCGAGGTCACGTTCGTAGAGGTGAAACGAGTCGCAGGCATCGCCGCTGGGCTCCTTCACCCGACCCTCTTCATGCTCAAAGCGCCACCAGTCAGAGTTGGTGTTATTGCCTTCGATCTGGTGGGCCGCCGTGGCGGTACCCCAGAGAAATCCTTGTGGGAATGTCAGTGGTGTGGTCACGCGCTTACGATAGACCGCTCATTAGCCAAATGCCGTCTCCCCTACGATGTAGGCGTGTCTGAATCTCTCGATTTTCTCGTCCACCTTCTCGACCTCGAAAACATTGAGGTCAACATCTTTCGTGGAACCCAGCCCGACGAAGAACGCCAACGTGTCTTCGGCGGTCAAGTAGCCGCCCAGGCCCTCATGGCCGCTGGCCGTACGGTCGACCAGGGGCGCGTGCACTCACTCCACTCATACTTCCTTCGACCCGGCGATCCCAATGTGCCGATTCTCTACGAAGTCGACCGGATTCGAGACGGTAAGAGCTTCACCACTCGCAGGGTCGTCGCCGTTCAGCACGGCCGCGCCATCTACAACATGCAGGCCAGCTTCCACACCGAAGAAGATGGACTCGATCACCAGATCACCGCACCGGACGTGGAACAGCCCGAAGCGATTCCCACGCTGTTTGAGCGCATCAAAGCGGCCAGCAACGGTCAAGATATTGACGAGTGGTTCAAGCGTCAACACCCCATCGATCAACGCTTCATTGGTGAACTCCCCTGGAGCCCAACGCGACCTCGCGAGCCCACGAAGCAAGTGTGGATTAAGGCCGACGGTTCGTTGGCCGACGACCAACTCCTGCACGCGTGCGTCGTCACCTACGCCAGCGACATGAGCCTCTTCGACGCCATCTTGGGGCCGCACGACGTTCGTTGGGATGACGGAACCTTTATGGGTGCCAGCTTGGATCACTGCATGTGGTTCCACCGTCAGGTGAAAGCCGACGAGTGGTTGCTCTACGACATGGACTCACCCATCGCCCACGGGGCCCGCGGACTCGCCCGCGGTTTCCTCTTTAATCGGTCGGGTGAACTCTGCGTCTCAATGGTGCAAGAGGGCCTAACGCGAATCGTGACACCTCGCCAAAGCTAGAAGCTCTGAGCCACGCGGTCATTACGAACGTGGACCACCGAGTCGGCGTTGGGCGAGACCGACGAGGATTCGACTAAGAAACCTGGGGCGGACCCGGGTGATCGCATTTTCGATCTGGCGAATCCGAGCGACTACGTTGTCACGATCAATCGTGAGATTCTCCAACTGCTGCTCGCGAATCGCTAACCCTCGGCGCACTATGGCGAGTTCTTCCATCATCTCAACTGGGGCTTCACCAAAGAGACCCCAAGAGCTGGTGGGTACGGACGCGAGCGCAAACAGTTCGTCGAGCTGATTGAGCGCTGCCTCCAACGTGGCGTTTTCCCCAACCCACGCCTGCAGTGCTCGGAGCTGCTTCGTCGTGGGCGGATTCGCCAACCAGGCATCGAGTTCTTCATCCGTCGGACGATGAGCGCGGGCGCGTCCACTAAAACTTTCGCCGGCGTACCGCTCAACTGTTTCGGGGGTCACCCAGCCGTCACCACCGTGGATGTCAAAAATCAATGCCGGGCGACCGAGGCGCATCGCGTCGAGGATCGAACGGCCGAGGGAAATGATGGCGTCGAACTCCTCGAGTAACGCTTCATTCAGGATTTGGGGATTTCGCGGGAGGCCGAAACGAGTTACCGCAATCCCCGCTCGTTGCCCGGCCTCCACGAGTTGATTCTCCAACTCGTCGGTCATGCGATTCGAGACAATGGCGATTCGTCGCAGTGGTGCCTCGGGGCGAATTGAGCCCTGAGCCCATCCGGTCCAGTTGCGAATCAAACGGTGAGGGTGATCACCCCACGTCGAGATGGCCTCCACGTTCGTCACAATCGCTTCGGACACGGCAAACCACGGGAAGCCGAGGCCCGCAACTAGCGGGGGTGGATTCTCTAGGGCCGGCTGACGACCGAGGAAACCAAAGACCGTGGGCACGCAAATGCCCACGCGCTGGAGGGCGAAGTAAGCAGGCCAGTGCATTAGTACGACGCGGTCGGGTTGTGAATCTTGAAGATTGGCCTCGTCGTCCATTGTCAGACACGCCACGTCGTGAGTCGATTCAACCCATTCGGCAAAGCCACCTAGTCGTAGCGCAAACAGCGAAACTTCGTGTCCTCGCGCTCGCAGTCCCAGTGCAATATCGAGGGCCGCTAGGGCGCTCCCGTCGCGCTGGTCGAGCGAAGCGACCGTGACGAGGTACTTGATTATCCCTACCCTCGACTGACCGAACTAGCGCTGAGCCATTGGGACGTAGTCGCGCTTGTCCGAACCCGTGTAGAGCTGGCGGGGTCGAGCAATCTTGGCGTCCTGCCCGAGCAGTTCGGTGTAGTGCGCCAACCAACCCGACATGCGGGGAATAGCGAAGAGCACCGTGAACATTTCAATGGGGAAGCCCATCGCCTGGTAGATCAAGCCGGAGTAGAAGTCCACGTTGGGGTAGAGCTTGCGCGAACGGAAGTAGTCATCCTGGAGGGCAACTTCTTCGAGCTTGAGTGCTATGTCGAGCAATGGGTTCTTACCCGTCACCTTGAAGACATCGTCGGCCGTGCGCTTAATGATCTCGGCGCGGGGATCGAAGTTCTTGTAGACGCGGTGGCCAAAACCCTGGAGCTTGCCCTTGCCGGACTTGACATCTTCGATGAAGCCAGGCACGTTGTCGATCGAACCAATGTCATTCAACATACGCAGCACTTGCTCATTGGCGCCACCGTGACGTGGACCGTAGAGCGCCGACGTGGCGGCCGCTGCGGCCGAGTAGGGATCGGCGTGAGCACTACCGACAACGCGCATCGCGGTGGTCCCGCAATTCTGTTCGTGATCGGCGTGGAGAATAAAGAGGACGTCGAGGGCGCGAGCCAAAACGGGGTCGGGCTCGTAACGGGGTTCGGCGACCTTCCACATCATGGAGAGGAAGTTTTCGGCGTAGCCCAGCGAGTTGTCGGGGTAGACAAAAGGCATACCCACGCTGAAGCGGTGGGCGGCGGCGGCCAACGTGGGCATCTTGGCAATCAATCGAACAATCTGCTTGTTCAAGATTTCTGGGTTGTCGATTTCCTTCGCGTCCTTGTAGTACGTCGAGAGCGCGGCCACGGCCGAAACCATCATGCCCATGGGGTGCGCGTCGTAGTTGAAACCTTCGAGGAAACGCTTACGGACGTTCTCGTGAATGAAGGTGTGATACGTCACTTCCTTCTTCCACGCTTCGGCCTGTTCGAGGTTGGGGAGTTCACCGTGGAGGAGGAGGTAGGCCACTTCGAGGTAGGTCGACTTTTCGGCGAGCTGCTCAATGGGATAGCCGCGGTATCGCAAGATGCCGGCCTCACCGTCGAGGTACGTGATCGCGCTTTCCGCCGCGGCGGTCTGCATAAAAGCGGGGTCGTAAAACCAAACGCCGGGAACGGCCTTAGCGAAATCCTTCGCGGCAATGCCCCCGTTCTCTATGGGGAGTTCGTAAGACTCACCAGTCCGATTATCGGTAACGGTGATGGTCTGTGGCACGGTTGCCTTCTTTCGCACAAATAGCCATTGCCTATCGTAGAGGTTTCAACAAACCGTGTCCACAGATCAACCGGCCGAGGCCACCTTGAAGGTATAGAAACGACTCGCCGATCCGGGTGAATAGGGTCGAGCGCCGGTCACCCAGATGCGAAGAGCTCCATGCTCCGACGCTCTGATAGCGACTGAATCAAACAAAACGGCGGCATTGGACTGTTTTGGGAGGAAGGCGGTCATCGACTTGGACACGGGAACGCCAGATTTTTGTTCGGGGGCCAGCACCAGGTGCACCGTGACCGTGGCGTCTGTCGAAGAGAGATTTCGCAGGGAGACGCCCAGGGAAATCTCCTCGCGGGCGAGCAGTACCAGTTGGGCCGCATTGGAAGGCAGTGGCTGGGGGTCTATCGAGACGGCATTAATGGAGACCGTGGCCGAGGCCCGCAACCGCACCTGCTGGAGCGCGGTAGCAATCAGCCCGGCGACGTCATTCGCCGGCAACGTCCATTCGCTGACGGGCAGCCGGACATGTCCCGGTTCACTCTGCAGGCGGCGATGAGCGGCGCGCCACTGTTCATTCGTCCGCGTAATCGTGGCGAGAGCACTTTCTACGGGAACCGATGTTGTCTGACCGGGATGAATGCCGAGGGGAGTCGTCACGGCGCTGCGAATAACTTCCCAGCTGACAATTCGCTGGGCCATGATCTCGGCCAGCACAGCGTGGAGTTGGCGATCGACCGGAGGCGTCTGGAGCCGTGCGGCATCCAACTTCACCTGACGAGCGCTGACTTCTAGCTGGGCCCACGCATCCACAAAGTCACTCCGAGACAGGGTGGTGGCCTGCTGCAGCGTTACCAGAGTGTCACGGTCGAGCGCCGCACCATCGCGAAGTAGGTCGCGGGCCAATGTGCCAAACGTCGTGTTGCGCGAGGCTCGGGCCGATTGAGAGTCGTGAGCGGCACGAACAACGTCACGCGCAAACGTCCCGATCGTTGCCACCACAACGACGGCTACCAAGACGCGCAACTGTCGCCGTCTACGTAATTCGCTCCTGCTCGCCACGGAGAGAACCTAGTCAGCCAACAGTTCGTTACTCGCCCTCGTGAGGAAGTTCGACTATTTCCGCGTCCAGCGTGGCGAGAGGAAGTGCAGGAGCGGCGGGCCACTTGTCGGGATTCGGGTCATGAGGTAACTCCACGAGCGCATCAACCTCCTTGATATCGGCCTTGCTCTTGACGCCCTTGGTCTCCATAGTGCGAATCGTGACGAGGAGTCGTGACTCCATTGAGTCCACCAACTTGTTGTAACTCTTCACCGTGGTGCCGAGCGAGCGGCTCAATTCGTGGAAGTGGCCGTAGGCCACGCTGATTCGCTGATGGAGCGTCTCGGAGAGGTCCATGATCTCTTGGGCGTTTTCTTGCAACTGCGACTGGCGCCAGCCGTAGGCCACCGACCACAACATGCCCATAAGTGACGATGGGCCGCAGAGGAGCACTTTGCTTCGGACCGCAAAGTTCCACAGATCCTGGTCACCGCTGAGCGCAGTGGAGAGAACGTTGTCACTCGGAATGAAACACGCCACAAAATCTGGGGAGGGCTTTATGTAGTCGGAGTACGACTTGGCCGTGAGCTGTTGGATGTGTCGCTTCACCGTGGCGGCGAAAACCTTGGCGGCTTCGGCCTGCTGTGCGGGGGTCTCGGCGGCCAAGTACGCGTCGTAGTCAGCGAGCGGGGCCTTGGAGTCAATCGCGAAATTGCCACGTCCGGGCAGTCGAACTACTGCATCGGGGCGCACATTCTTGGCGTCCTGAGTCACCGTGAGCTGGGTCTCGTAATCGATGTAGGGCTCCATTCCCGACAGGCGGAAAATATTCTCCAGTTGGTTCTCACCCCAACTACCGCGATCTTTTTCACGGCCCAGAATTCGGTTGAGTCGCTCCGTCTCGCTGATGGAGCGATCTTGCAACTCCATCAGGCGCGAGGTCGTCTTTGAGAGCGACTCGAAGGAAGTAGCTCGATCCACGTTCATTTTTTCGACTTGCTCGCGATACTGCAGGAGCGCATCAGAGAGTGGGCGCAGCCGGTCGTCCAACTTTGCTTCCCGTTGCTTCAGCACGGCCTCTTGCTGCTCACTCTGCTGGGCCACGACGGTGCCGAGCGCCTCGGTCGCTGCGACCTGGAAGGCGTCCCGCATGTTCTTCATGGCGTCGGCGTGCTGCAGCCGTTCCCGTTCCAGCTGTTCGGTGGCGGTAGTGGCAGAAGCGCTGGCCGCATCGCGTTCAGCCGTGAGAGTGGCCAGTTCGGCCCGCTGAGCGCCCAGACGCGCACTGGAACGCACGTTGGCCACGAGAAAACCAATAATCAAGCCAGCTGTCGCTGCGGCAATTGCGGCAAACATGAAATCTCCATCACTCGGAACTACAACCACAATACGAATTGCCTACGACAGAAGTAATCTCCCCGTATGAATAGGTCGCTCTTCTCTCGAAGCGAAGTTCCCGCGGAGACCCCTTCGGTCGTCTCCGCGGAGTTCCGGGCGACCACGCTCCGGGTTTTTGCCCTCGTCGGCGAGTCCATCACCGGAGCCACCGTCGCCCTGCTTTCCGGTGATCGGGAGATGGCCAAGCAAGTCGTCAAGCAGGACGAGGAGATTGACAACCTCGTTAGGTCTTTAATTCGCCAGGTGGAGTTACTCCTCATGGCCGCGGAGTCGCCGAGTGTCGAAGACCGTAAAGAGCTACTGACCCTGTTGCGCATCCTTCCCGAGATCGAACGCAACGGTGATTTGGCCGAACACATTGCTCGACGGGCTGCCCGTGGCTTAGGTGCCGAAATGAGTCCCCGTAGTCGGGGTCTCGTAGAGCGCATGGGCGAGGTCTGCTCATCCATCTGGCGTGCGGCAACCGACGCCATTTTGGACGACCGCGTCGATGCCACCAATGACATCGAGGACATCGATGATGAAATCGACGAACTGCACGTGGCGCTGACCGCCGAACTCGTGAGTGGATCAATGAGCGTTCCGGTCGCCGTTGAAGTAGCGATGACGGCCCGTTTCTACGAGCGGTTTGGTGACCACTGCGTCAACTTGGCTCGTCGACGCGTTAGTCCATCCAATAACTAGCGCCGCGCCAACTCCTCGGCGATCTGGACCGCGTTGAGCGCGGCACCCTTGCGAAGATTGTCGCCAACGATAAAGAGGCTCAAGCCGTTAGGCACACTTTCGGCTCGGCGAATACGGCCCACGTAGCTGGGATCTTGTCCGGCCACCTGAAGGGGCGTTGGAATATCGGTCAAGACCACGCCGGCCGCATCACGAAGTAGCTCAGTCGCCCGCTCAGGGGAGATGGGTCGTTCAAACGATGCGGTTATTGCCATGGAGTGGCCCGTGAAGATAGGCACGCGAACACAGGTCGCCGAGACCAGTAGTGACGGAATGTTCAAAATCTTGCGACTCTCATCGCGAAACTTTTGCTCCTCGTTCGTTTCGAGGGAGCCGTCATCAACGAGCGAACCGGCGAAGGGGATCACGTTGTGCGCAATTGGGCGAGGGAACTTGTTAGGCGTTCCCGTAGGCAGTGACGAACCATTAAAGGTGAGTTCACGGATGTCACCGGTGGCGATTGAGGCCTCGACTTGGGTAGCCAACTCTTCGACGCCTTCACGTCCCGCCCCCGAAACGGCCTGGTAGCTCGAAATGGTCATTGAGAGCAGGCCGGCCTCGAGGTGCAGCGGCTTCATGACCGGCATCGCGACCATGGTGGTGCAGTTGGGATTCCCAACAATGCCCTTAGCGATGTGATCAAGTTCGTGCGCGTTTACTTCCGGCACCACGAGTGGGCAGTCATCGTCCATTCGCCATGCCGAGGAGTTGTCGACAACGATGGCGCCAGCCGCGGCGAAGCGAGGGGCGAACTCCTTCGATGCCGTGGCTCCGGCGGCGGCGAGAACGACATCCAGACCAGAGAGGTCCGCCGTGGCGACATCTTCAACGACAATCGATTGTCCGCGCCACTCAATGGTGGATCCGGCGGAACGTGCCGACGCAAAAAACCTGATGGTTTCGACGGGGACGTTGCGCTCAATGAGGAGGGTCCGCATAACGGACCCGACTTGACCAGTTGCTCCAACAATGCCAATACGCATAGCTACAGCCTAGAGAATTAGGCGTCTAGGCCAAAAGCGGTGTGGAGGGCACGCACGGCCTCCACCACACGATCGCCTCGGATAATCGTCGAGATGCGAATTGAGGAGGTTGAAATCATCTCGATGTTGATGTCGTGGGAGGCCAGGGTCTCAAACATCTTGGCCGTGATGCCGGCGTTCGACTTCATACCGGCACCCACCAGGGTGACCCGACCGATACCGAGGTCGGCCGTGATCTCGCCAATCTCGAGGAGTTCACGAACACCTTCGCACGCCAGGCGGGCCGCTTCGGCGTCACCCTTTTCCACCGTGAAGGAGATGTCGGTCGTGCCGTGTTCGGAGGTGTTCTGGACGATCATGTCCAGATTGATGCCCTTGTCGGCGAGCTCGCGAAACAAACGGGCGGCCAAACCGGGTCGGTCGGGCACATTGGCCACGGTGATTTTGGCTTCTGAGGTGTCATCGGTTACGGCCGAGACGACTGCTTCTTCCATGGATAATTCCTCCTCAACGACCCAGGTGCCAGGCTCCCAGGTGAAACTTGAACGCACGTGCAGAGGTACGCCGTGACGGCGGGCAAACTCCACGGAACGCAACATCAAAACACGGCCACCGGTGGCGGCCATCTCCATCATTTCGTCGAACGAAATCTTGGCGAGGCGTCGAGCACTAGGCACAACGCGGGGATCGGCGCTATAGACGCCCGTGACGTCGGTGTAAATCTCACAGACATCGGCCTTCAATGCCGCGGCGAGCGCCACGGCCGTGACGTCCGAACCACCTCGACCGAGGGTGGTGATGTCGCGATCGGTCGAGACCCCCTGGAAACCTGCGACCACGGGGGTGTAGCCGTCGCGGAGTGCTTCTTCAATGCGGTCGGGACGCATTTCGAGAATTTTGGCGCGCGTGTGGTCGGTGTCGGTAATGATGCCGGCCTGCGAACCAGTGAACGAGGCGGTCTTGAGGCCCTGTCCGGCGAGGGCCATCGATACCAGCGACATGGAAATGCGTTCACCGGCGGTGAGCAACATGTCGAGTTCGCGCTTGGGCTTGACCGAAGACACCTCATCGGCGAGACGCAGGAGGTCATCGGTGGACTTGCCCATGGCCGAAACGACGACCACAACCTGGTCGCCAGCTCGCACGGTCCGAGCGACGTGTTCAGCAACGGCGCGGATGCGTTCGGCATCCCCAACGCTGGTGCCGCCATACTTTTGGACCACTAAAGCCATCCCCTAAAACTACCGGTCGCGCACCGAGTCTCATTTCAAGGTCGGGGGTAGGATTACGGCCGTGCCAAATGACAAGCGTGCCCGCCATAAAGAAGCCCGTCGACAGAAGATCGAACAAGAACGCCGTCAGGCCAAGCGCCAGCGCTTGCTGCGCCGTATCGGCATCTCCGTCGTCGCAGCCGTCGCGGTGGTCGGCTCCCTCCTCTTAATCAAGAGCAACCTCGAGACGCCCCTCGTCACGACGTCCACCGTCGCCACTAGTTCGACCTCGACCTCGACCACAATCGCGGTTTCCACCACGACCACCCCACTGGCCGTAGGTCAGAGCCAGGCCGACGCGCTCGCTCGTCAAGCCGGCTGTTCGTCCAACACCTCGGAGCCAGCCAACAACCTCCAGTGGTCCAAGTCGCCGGCGATGTCCATCAAGACGTCCAAGCAATACTTCGCGGACGTTGTCACCACGGCTGGCAACTTCACCATTTCTCTGGACGCCGTCAACGCGCCAAAGACGACCAATAACTTCGTTTTCCTTGCGAAGCAGAACTACTTCCACTGCATCATTTTCCACCGCGCGATTCCGGGCTTTATGGTCCAGACTGGTGACCCCACCGGAACGGGTTCTGGTGGTCCGGGCTACTCGTTCGCCGATGAACTACCAACGGGTCCGTATCCGCTCTACTCGGTGGCCATGGCCAACTCGGGGCCCAACACCAACGGCTCCCAGTTCTTCATCGTTACCGGAGCATCCGGCCAAAGACTGCCCGACAGCTACTCCCGCTTCGGTCAGGTAACGAGTGGTCAAGACACTCTGCGAAAGCTCGATGCGGCCGGCAATGCCGATCCCGCGAGTAACGGCGTTCCCCCACTCGTTACCCACCGCATTCTCTCTGTCACTATTCACAACTAGGAGCTTCCATGTCAGAACTGATCCCCAACGCCGACGGCAGTAGCGAGAAGCGCCAGAGTTTCCCCGGCGTACCGCCGATGATTATCGATCCCGAAAAGACCTACGAGGCCACCATGGTGACCGACAAGGGCACGCTCGAAATCTTGCTCGACCCCTTGGCCGCACCAGTCACGGTGAACAACTTTGTATTCCTCGCCCGTTGGCACTACTTCGACGGCATCATCTTCCACCGCGTCATTCCTGGTTTCGTCCTGCAGGGTGGCGACCCGACCGGCACCGGCACCGGTGGTCCCGGCTACCGCTTCAACGATGAACTGCCCAAGCCCGGTCGCTACGAATTGGGCTCCTTGGCGATGGCTAACGCCGGACCCAACACCAACGGATCACAGTTCTTCGTTATCTCCGGCCCCGACGGCATGCGCCTGCCCCCGCTCTACAGTCTCTTCGGCAAGGTCGTCAGTGGCCTCGACGTGGTGCAGACCATTAACGACCTGGGTTCAGGTTCGGGTCGTCCAACGGAAGTCGTGACGATTCAGTCCGTCACAATCACTGAGCGCTAGAGACGTACCATTCGCCCGAGTGGCGATAGATACCCATCTTCGGCTCAACGACGTAGAGCTCGACGTCGTCCGTCAGTAATTCTCGGGTTCGCTCCAGGGTGGGGCCTTCGACCGTCACGATCGCGTCGGTAAAGAGACCCATACCCGTTGTCGGGGCACCACCTCGGGGGTCAATCATGGGGTCGCCGAAGACCGTAGCCACCGATCCCATCCCGACCACGAGGGAGGCCTCACGAAGCGCCTTCTCTACGGCCGTTTCGCGCAAGGTCGTTCTGAGATGGAGCGGCGAACCATCGGTCACGATGACGGCATCGGCCTCGCGGATCCGCTGGGCGAAGTGCTCGTTATTGGCCGACTCTTTATCGGTCACCAGCAAGGCCTCGACACGAAATTCCGTACCGCCAAAGAGTTCAGCCACCGCAATGGCGGCCTCGGTCGCCCCAGTAAAGACGGCTGCTAGCGGGAGAATAACCACGTCGGCCTCGGACGGTAATTGGGCTGCCAAACACTCGGCCAGAGGGAACTCGGAGCCGGTGGCGAGGAAGTCGGGAGAATGAATAGTCACCCCCCTAGTTTGCCCGCTCCGACAAATTTCGCCACCGCCGGACACCGATAGAGTTTGAGCATGGCTATTAACAAAGTTGGCGTTATTGGATCGGGCATCATGGGCAGCGGCATCGCAGAAGTTGCCGCCAGCGCGGGATGCACCGTAATTGTTCGGAGTCGTTCGCAGGCCACTGCTGACGGCATGATTGCCGGTCTCGAGAAGTCGCTGGCCAAGCAGGTTGAGCGAGGCAAGAAGAGCCAGGAAGACGCCGACGCCCTTCGCGCCCGCGTCTCGGCCACGACCAGTCTTAAGGACCTCGCTGACTGCGACCTCGTAATCGAGTCCATCGTTGAAGATCTCGCGACCAAGAAGGCACTCTTTAGCGAGCTCGACGGCATCGTCAAGAGTGGCGCCATCATCGCGACCAACACCTCCACGCTGCCCGTCATCGAAATGGCGATGCAGACCTCGCGTCCTGAGAACGTCTGTGGCGTGCACTTCTTTAACCCCGCTACCGCAATGAGCCTCGTTGAGATCGTGGCGCCCATTACGGCCAGCGACGAGACTCTCACCGCCGTGACTGAGTTCGCTACCGCTTGTGGCAAGGACCCCGTTCGCGTGAAGGACCAAGCTGGCTTTATCGTCAACGCCCTCCTCTTCCCTTACCTGAACAACGCCATCAAGCTCTTCGAGTCAGGCGTTGCTTCCAAGGAAGGTATCGACATCGCCATGAAGGGCGGCTGCGGCTTCCCTATGGGACCGTTCGCACTCTTGGACCTCGTCGGTCTGGACACCTCGCTGGCCATCCTCGAGGCCCTGTACCTCGAGTTCGCTGACGCTAACTACGCCCCCGCTCCACTGTTGAAGCGCATGGTTGTAGCTGGTCAGCTCGGACGCAAGTCGGGCACCGGCTTTTTTGATTACCGCAAGTAGGTCGTTCATCAGCCTCTGACGAACGACTAGATAAAGGAGTTTGGCATGGCCGAACGATCGAAGCCTTGGGTGATGCGGACGTACTCCGGTCACTCCACTGCCGCCAAGTCCAACGAGCTGTATCGCACCAATCTTTCCAAGGGCCAGACCGGCCTCTCGATTGCCTTCGACCTCCCGACGCAGACGGGATATGACCCGGACGCTTCCGCGGCCGCCGGTGAAGTAGGCAAGGTTGGCGTTCCGGTGGCCCACCTCGGCCACATGCGCGAACTCCTCAATCAGATTCCCGTCGGCGAGATGAACACCTCAATGACCATCAACGCCACGGCCGCCTGGCTCTGGGGTCTCTACCTGGCCTACGCCGACGAGCAGAACGTCCCCTTCGATAAGTTGGCCGGCACCACGCAGAATGACATCGTCAAGGAGTACTTGTCGCGCGGGACGTTCATCTTCCCCCCACAGGCATCGAAGCGTCTCATTGTCGACATGATCGCTTACGGCATCAATAACGTTCCGAAGTGGAATCCAATCAACGTCTGCAGTTACCACCTCCAAGAGGCTGGCGCCACCCCGGTGCAGGAAATTGCCTACGCCCTCGCCACGGCTATTGACATTCTCGACGGTGTCCGTGACTCCGGCAAGATTTCGCCCGACCAGCTCCCCGAAGTGGTCGGCCGTATTTCATTCTTCGTCAACGCCGGTATTCGCTTCGTGGAGGAGATCGCCAAGATGCGAGCCTTCACTGAAATGTGGGACCGCATCTGCCGGGAGCGCTACGGGGTCACCGACCCCGCCATGCGACGCTTCCGCTACGGCGTGCAGGTCAACTCGCTAGGCCTCACCGAACAGCAGCCCGAGAACAACATCCAGCGCATCGTGTTGGAGATGCTGGGTGTCACCATGTCGGCCGACGCTCGAGCCCGAGCCGTTCAGCTGCCCGCTTGGAATGAGGCACTCGGCCTGCCCCGCCCCTGGGACCAGCAGTGGAGCCTGCGTATGCAGCAGGTGCTCGCTTTTGAAACGGACCTCTTGGAGTACCCCGACATTTTTGACGGCTCACTGGTCATGGCGAACAAGACCAACGAACTCATCCACGCTGCGCAGACCGAGCTTGATGAGGTACTCACCCTCGGTGGAGCATTTAACTGCATCGACGAATTAAAGGCCCGCCTCGTGGCGAGTCAGGCCGAGCGCGTTGCTCGCATCGAAACCGGCGAGCAGATTGTGGTGGGCGTTAACAAGTACGTCGAGACCAGCGAATCACCACTCACCGCTGGGGACTCCCTCGAGGCCATCATGAAGGTGGACCCCAAGGTCGAGGCAGAAACGATTGCCACCGTGCAGGCGTGGCGAGCCGGCCGTGACGAAGCGGCTGTGGCCACAGCGCTCGAAGAGCTCTCGCGCGTCGCGCAGTCTTCCGACGTGGCTGACAACATCATGCCCCCCACCATCGCCCTGGCCAAGGCCGGCGGCACCACCGGGGAGTGGGCCAACTGTCTCCGAGCCGTGTACGGCGAGTACCGTGCCCCCACCGGCGTCCGCGCCGGCGTGGCCACTCGGAGCAAGGAGTTCACCGCTCTCGTGGAGCGCTCCAAGGCCCTCACCGCCCAGCGTGGCACTCCACCCAAGATCTTGGTGGCCAAGCCCGGTCTGGACGGACACTCCAACGGTGCCGAACAGGTGGCCGTGGCCGCTCGTGACGCCGGATTCGAAGTCGTCTACCAGGGCATCCGCCTCTCCCCCGAGGAGATTGTGGCCGCCGCTCGTGACGAGGATGTCGACATTGTCGGCATCTCCATCCTTTCGGGGTCACACATGTCGCTCGTGCCTCGCGTGGTCCAGGGTCTCCGTGACGCTGGCGTGGAGGCCCAAGTGGTCGTGGGTGGCATCATCCCCAAGGCCGACGAAGAGGTCTTGCTGCGCGAAGGGGTTACTCGGGTCTACTCCCCGAAGGACTACTCACTCAGCCAGATCATGAGCGACATGCTGGAGCTAGTTAAGGCTTAGAGCCACCGGCGCTTCTTAAAGAACGCGTAGAGGCCGCCACAGATCACCGCCATCGCCAGCAGTGAGAGTGGGTAGCCGTACTGCCAGCTGAGCTCGGGCATGCCATCGAAGTTCATACCGTAGATCGCGCCGATAACGGTCGGTACGAAGAAGATGGCGCCCCAAGCAGAGATCTTTTGAAGGTCTTGCGCCTGCTTGGCCATCTCGTCATTCTGTCGCTGGGCAATGAGGGCCAGATTTACCGACAGCGCATTTTGCAGGATTGAACGAAAACCTTCAACCGTCTCAACAATCTTGTGGGTGTGGTCACGGAGGTCATTGAGCATGCGGACAATTTCATCGTCAACGTTGTGACTGGTAGCCCAACCGACGACTTTCAAAAAGACATCATCGAGAGGGCCCACGGCTCGTTGCATCGCAATGACTTCACGAGTCAATTTGAAAATTCTCTGCGTCGGTCGACTGCGACCGTCAAAGAGTTGGGTCTCAATCTCGTCCAGGTCCGTCTGAATATCGGAGAGCACTTCGGCGTATTCATCAATCACCTGACTGGCAACCGCGTGGAGAACGACAATGGGACCCATAGCCAACAGCGCGGGGTTATGTTCGAGTTTCTTGCGCACTTTGGCCAGATCCGGAGACTCGGCGTGACGGACCGTGACGACAAAATCAGGCCCAGTAAAGATATGAATCTCACCCAAGGTGACCGCTTCGGTACGTTCGTCGTAGCGAGCGGGTCGAAGCACCGTGAAGAGAATGTTGCCGTAGGCGTCGCACTTTGGTCGCTGATGGGCCGTGCGGGCATCCTCCACTGCCAACTTGTGCAGGTGAAACTCTTCAGCCACTGTGGCCAGCTCTTCGTCGTAGGGCTTATAGAGACCGATCCAAGCCATCCCGTGCTCGGCCCGCATCGTCTCGAACGTTTCTAACAGCGAGGTGGGCTTGGCAATCGCATGACCATTGACATAGATCTCGTTATTGCGAATTGGCATGTGACAACTTCCTTAACCGGATGACGAGGCATCGCCACCACGACCGTAGCGGGCGAGCGCTACAAAACGAGGAAAGCAGTGCTACCGGCGGAGACCGGACTTAAACCAACGGCCACTAAAGCGATAGGCGGGAGTCTCATCTCGAACCACTTCGCCGACAGTCGGGGTGAGCAAGGCCTGCGCAATCGCCGTGATCGCGGCCACCTCTTCGGGGCGAGCTTGGGGCCGGGGACGCAGACCGAAGGTCACAGTGGGACGTTTCCGTGCTTACGCTTCGGCAGATCCTCACGCTTCGAGCGAAGCACGTCGATGGCGCGAACAATGACGCGACGGGTTTCGGCCGGATCGATGACGTCGTCCACAAAACCGCGCTCGGCCGCCAAGTAGGGGTTGACGTAGCGCTCGGTGTACTCATCGATCAATTCGGCGCGACGAGCGTCCGTGTCCTCGGCTGCCTGGAGATCGCGACGGTACACAATTTCGACGGCGCCACTAGCACCCATGACGGCCAGCTCGGCCGAGGGCCACGCGAAGGCCAGGTCGGCCCCGATGGACTTGGAGTTCATAACGACGTACGCACCGCCGTAGGCCTTACGGGTAATGATCTGCACGCGAGGCACGGTCGCTTCGCAGAAGGCGTAGAGCAACTTCGCCCCGTGGCGAATGATGCCGCCGTACTCCTGTTCCGTTCCGGGCATGAAGCCGGGTACGTCCACGAAGGTGACGAGCGGGATGTTGAAGGCGTCGCACGTCCGGACGAAGCGAGCGGCCTTCTCGGAGGAGTCAATGTCCAACACTCCGGCCAACACGGCGGGTTGGTTGCCAACGACACCGATGACATGGCCGTCGATGCGGGCAAAGCCGCAGGTGATCTGCTGGGCCCAGTGCGCGTGCACTTCGATGTAG
>Ga0114975_10001451_pt1 | contig 16854 bp, 8 predicted proteins | sample S_130626_EF_Meta_FD_87031 | JGI IMG/M metagenome (GOLD analysis project Ga0114975, IMG submission 87031) | Freshwater microbial communities from Lake Simoncouche, Canada to study carbon cycling - S_130626_EF_MetaG | ecosystem: Environmental > Aquatic > Freshwater > Lake | place: Lake...
ATTTGCTTTTTAGCATTAGGATAAGATTTGAAGAAATGTTCTTCAGTAGGGTGTAGTTTATAGAAATCATCTATATTGTTAACACCAGCGATTTTTAGGAATTTGTCGATCATAATATAATTTAATTAATTTTAGTGAATTTACAAAGCAATTGCTTGTTATTTATGTAGTAATATTTAATGTTATTTGTAAGAATTTAACCATCCTCCATGTTCTTTTTTATCTAACCATTTATCTTTAAATTTAGATTTTAACAATTTAGTATATTGACTTACAGGAGCTTGATAATATCCTGATTCTTTTAATGCTTTTGCATACTCTTCTGGAGTATTTGCAGCTAAAGCTTTTGGATATCTTATAGTAAGTAACTGAACCATATCTTTAGCCCATTCTTCAGGGTTATTGTAATGTACATAAGGTCTTCTATAACCATTCTCTTCTGATCCAGGAGCTGTTATTTTACTTGGTATTCCATGACCAAAATATTTAATTCCTGAAAAATTATTTGATACAATAGCAGCAGGACTTTTCCAATCTCCTGTTTCTAAAGCAGTTTGTGCTAAAATTAAATTAGATAATAATAAAGTTTTATCTTTTGTTAAAGGATTATTAGATAGTTCTTTATTTAATGCTGCATAAACTATTCCTTTCTTATCAGAAGGATCTATAACTTCTACAGGAACTTCTTTAGGAGTTTCCTTAGCAACTTCTATAGGAGCTTGATTAATATAAACAATACTAGGAGTTTCTTCTTTAGCAGTCATATTCATTAACTGAGTTGCTATATTTTTATTTGCTGCTAATCTTTCATTAAAAGTATTTTTAGATAAATCAGCAACTTTAAAAGAATCTAAATATTCTTGTCTTGCATTTACTTCTGGTGAAACTAAAGAATTTAAGTATTGTTGTTCAGCACTAACTGTACCTCCCTTTTGATAAGCACTTAACCATCCGCCATCTTTCTTTTTAGGATTACCGTTCTCATCAACAGGAACTATAGTTGATGTCTTCTTAGTATTGTTTTGATATTTTATACCAGTCAGGCGTCCATTAGTATATACAGGAATTTCTGTTATTTGATCTTGTATTTTTTTAACTGGTTGAGCAGTAGGTTGTTTTTCTCCTTCTTGATAAAAAGGACTTAATCCCTTACTCATTCTTAATTTAGCATGATTTACTGCTTTGTCCATTATACTTTTACCCATTGGTGTATTAAACAAATCTTTTTTATCTGTTGGGTTTTTTAATAAGTAATCTATTTCTTCTTTAGAAAGAGTAGGAACCATTGTAGGTATTTCAGTTTGTTTACCATCAAATTCAACTCCTATGGATATTTCAGAGGATACTCCACCATCAGGACGTGGTAATACTCCTAAAAATCCTGTACCTTTTTTTGTACCATCAGCTCTTAAATCATTAGAATTAGGTTTCCATTCAGGAGAAGCATTTGCTTTTAATTTATTTTTATTAGAAGCATCTATTGTAGATTTAACATCACTAGCAATATTTCCAATATTTAAAAGAGAAGTAGCCACATCTACTATATTACCAATATCTCCAGAAGTTCCTGGTATTTTTTCTAATATTTCACTTGTAACTTTTCTTGTAACTTTATCTGTTTTTTCTATACCTTTTCCTACTTTCCCTATAACTTTAGTTGCTACAGCAATTGGATTAGATTTTCCTGCACGAGATGCGTTAGCAATTATATCACTACTACTTCCTACTACATTAGCCACATTAGGTACAATTTTTTCTATTTTATCTAAAGTTTTATTTAACTTAGAAAGTTTATCAGCAGCTTTAACTAGTTTTTCAGATTTAGCTAAAAGTCCTGCTCCTTTACCTAATTTACCTAAAACAGGTAAAGCACCTAAAATACTTAAAGCAATATCTGAGCCTGATCCTTTTCCTTTATTATAATCATCAATTGCATAATATATATCAGGCCAAGAAGTAATTCCTGTAGGATCAAAAATTTTAGCTGCTTGTACTGCAACATTATCATTTACATCTCTAACTTTATCCCAGTCTATTTTAGTGCTACCTTGAGCTGTACCACCACTAGCATATTCATTTAACCAAGTTACTCCTCCTCTACTATAATGATTTAACCATCCTCCATATTTTTGTTTTGATGGAGTTATTTTTTTAGGTGCTACCACTGAAGCTGTTGGAAGCACTGAAGGATTTTCTTGAGAATTTACAGTGTAATGTTTTAATTCTTGTGCAGCTTGCAATACTTTATCAGGGTAAGTGCCAGGATCCATAGAAATTTTATAATCAGGAATTCCCTTCTTTTTAGCTTGTTCAGCATCCGTATTAATAATTGTATATGGATTATTATACCAATACAAAGCAGTTTCATTAGGATTTAATGAAACAAGATTAGGATGTGCTTCTGGAGTTATATATGATTTAGCATATTTTTTACTTTTGGTTAAAACATCTAATGCAGCAATATACATTTTTTTAGGATCGTATAAATCATTGCTTTTATTAATATCAAATTGTTTACGTATTTCTGGTGATATTGAAGATAATTTAATAGATGCTGGACCATAACTTAAATCAGCTACTCCTTTTGGATCTATATGATGTTCTAACTCTTCTAATACATATTTTGCACGAGCTCCTTTACTTCCTGGTACACCAAACTTACTTTCTTGATTAATAATACCATAAATTAATGGTTTAAACTCTTGTAAATTTTGATCTGTGATCTTTAGTTTTTGTTTTAATTCTTCATCTAACTTTGTATCATTAAATAAAGTTGATAGATTAGTACGCAATTCATTACGTTTTGTAACATTATCTGGTCCCATGTTCCACTCCCATCTTTTTTTACTAGCGTCTTCTTCTAAAGTAGGTTCATAAAATGTTTTACCTTGATTTGTTTCTTTTAAATATTCATCATATTCTTTTTCATTTCTATAAGGGTAATTTTTAGAAGGGTTTTTATAATTAATACTATAAAATTGCGCTTGATTACCTGAGTTATCTTTCTTTTGAGAACGTTCTAATCTTTTTTGTAAATCATCTTTTTCATATCTAACTATTCCTATAGCACTATTAGGATTAGTTTTTTTATTATTATAATAAGAATAATAATCATAAAATTCATATTTACCAGTATCTGGATCTATACCTTTAAATACTTGAGCATGTGATGGATAATAATTTCCTTCATCATTTGTATGTTGTTTATGTTGAAAAATATCACCAGGTTTAAGTTCATCAATGTTATACATAGGTTGACCAAAACCTAAAGAACTTGCTTTTTCTTGAAATTCTGTATTTGATTGAATAGGTTTATCCATTATTCCAACATCTTTCATTACATTACAAACACCATAAATACAAACTGCACGTTTATCTTTTTCATCAACCCAGTTTGGTAAATTATAAGGTTTTTCTTTTTCTTTTATTACTTCATCAAATCTTGCTAATATTTTATTGCGAACTTCTTGTTCATTTTCATCAGAAACAACATTTTTATTTGAAGTAGGAGGTGTAGATACTACACTACCATTTTTGTATTTAGTTAACCAACCTCCATATTTAGCTTGCATCATAGGATACTCAGTTACTGGACCTTGATTAAATGTATGTTGTTCTTCAGGGTACATCATTCTATGTTCACCATCTGCTCCTATTCCTAATACAGGATAAGGTACTTGTTCCATAGTAATGTTATTAGAATTAATTTTTGTTACTTCACCAGGGTGAGCCCATTGTCCTCTATTATCTTCTATTACTCCACCATTTTGCTTTTGTTGTAATTCTAATCCTTTATATCCTAAAAATCCTGCACCTAAATATGGAAATACAGATCTCATAGTACCATATACAGTTCTTGGATTAGCATAAAATCCTACAGCTTTACCAGATTTAACAGCATTTTCCCAAAGTGGTCTAGATGAATTTGATTGTGAATTAAAACCAGGTTTTACTCTACCTAAATTTAATTGTTTAAGATAATCATTTATAGATTCATAAGCTCCTGTACCTTTTCTAGGGATGTTGTCTGCAAATACTCCAGATGTAGTATTACTCATTTCTAAACCAGGGATACTTCTAAAATATTCTGTATTAGCAATATCTTCAACATTACCCCTCCATTGTCCAGGATTTAGTTTAATATTCCAAGTTGATGTTCCTTTTATAATTTGAGGAGCTAATTCTTTATGTATTAATGCTTTATAATGAGTAATAGCATCTTCTACATTATCAAATGTTTCATCATCTATATCTGATTCCCACTTTCCATTTTTTCCTTTTTTAAAATTACCAAATTCAATTAAAAATTCTTTAGGATTTTTATTAAATTTTTCAATATTTGCTATTTGTTTTTCAGTAAGTTCTTTCTTTACTAATTGTTCAGGTGTTTCAAATATTAATGCTCCATCAGGAGTTAGTTCTTTTACTTTATATTCTACACCAGATTTATTTCTTTCAGCAATAATATCATTAAGTAAATCTAGTCTTTCATTAAAAGCATCAGCATACTCTTTTTCTGACATTGGTACTTGGTCTTTTAATACCATACGTCTATTTTGCAAATCATAAGTCATTTGATCTACCTCAGTACCTGGTTTATAAATAGCTATTTCTCCATTAGGTTTTAAAACTGTATTTTCAAATTCAGTTTCAGACATTTTAGAAACAATATCTTTATCTTTACTAGATGCTTTTTCTATTGCTTCTTCTTTAGTTAAACCTGATTTATTAATAGGTTTTTTTAATTTATTTAAATTAAATGTATCATGTACTCTAGGTCTTCTTAAATTTATTATTTCTTGATAATCAGGTCTATAAGAACCTGGTAAATAGTTTGTAGTAAATTGTTGATTATATAGATTTCTAGTTGTTCCATCAGGCATAAATTGTATCTCTGACGGAGGAGGGGGTAATTGATTATTGTGTTGTACAATATCTGATAAACGGTTTAACTCATTATCTGTTAAATTATTTTGTCTATTCCAATTACTGTTTTGAGTTCTGTAATTTTCTCTTAAACCATAGCCATGGTTGCGTAAAAACATTGACTCTTCAGGTTGTAAAATTCTTTCTGCATTGTGATAAACTTTTCTAAGTTCTTCTAGGTTTAAAGGGTTACTAGAATTAAGTAATTGTTTAGGTAATTCTTTAGGAACTTGATTATATTCTTGTAACCAATTACGTGTACTGTTTATTGCTTCTCCAGCACCTTTTAATAATGGTCCAGCTAAAGGACTAAGTTCTAATCCTGTCATTATATTCTCTGATGCAGCATCTACATAATCCCAAGGATTTCCTGTTTTAGATGCTTTTTTCCAAGGTTCTGCTACTTCTCCTGTTACTACTGATTTTAAACCATGTCCTGCAAATCCTGCAGTCATTAAATTATTTAAAGTTAATCCAGGAACTCCAGCTAAAGAAGTATTCATTGCAGCAACTGTAGGAGCTACTAAAGGAGCTGTAGCAGCAACTGCTCCTGCAGCAACCATTGGTCCATAATTTCCTGCTTCAAGAATTCTAGCACCTTTTCCTTTAAGTTGATTAGGATTTATTATTAATGAGTTTCCAGTGTAACTACTTGATCTAGGATCAGTATAATTATAATCTATTTTATTTTCAGTATTTCCTGCTTTTATAGCTGCTTGTTTATTTAAATTTATTGTTAATATAGCAGCATCTCTACTTATACCATACTTATTCATTACTCCTGCAATTACTTTTTCATCATTTTCAAGAATAGGATTTTGAATAACTACACGAGTTGCATCTGCCTTTTCTGGTGTAACAGTTTGTAATCTAGATTTATAAGTTGGTTGAGCAGAAGAAGTTCCTAAAGCATATTTATTTAACCAACCTGTTTTAGTAGAAGTTTTCATTATCTAGGAGATTTTGTTTGTTTGGTGTCTGTAAAATGTAACGTAATCTTATTATCATTGGATACTTCTTTTTCTAAATATAACTTAGCAGTCTTATGGCGAAACTTCTTACGTTGTGTTTGTGGTTTTGCATAGTCTATTCCTAAAGGATTTAAATCAAATATATATCCATTGGATTCTGTTGAAATTAGATTGAACTGATTAGTAGAATATTCACCACGATCTTTAGTAATATCCCAGAACTGATTAAATCTATATTTGTTTTCTACCTTATCTATTTTAACTTCGTACTGATTTGCGATGGTATTATAATAAGGATATAAGAATTGTTGTGATACTTGATTTCTAACTATAGAATTTAAATGTAGCCATCCTGATACTTGCTCAGAATTAGAAATAAGTGCATAGTCAAATGTAGTATCCAGTACATGGAAATAATCCCACTGATTTTTATATACATATGTTTCTGCATAGAATTCTACTGATCTAATAGTTTCTATATTTACTTCATTGTTTATTGGCAACTGAACAGCAAAAGGATAATCCATATTATAGAAATTACAATAAGAATTATATACCTCATCATGCTTATAAATAGTAGATCCTTGAATAGACATAAAGTGTTTACCTCCTTGTAAGTAACTCATAGGATGATAATCATGCCAAGCTACAAATACTCCTACATCTCCTTTATATGATATGGTCCAAGAAGCATCTTCAAAGTATTCTTTATTTGATAAAGATACTTCTCTTTCTCCATCTTTTACAAATTTATTTTGCCCAGAAATATAAGTAATAGAAGAATCTAAACATTTATAATCTCTCTTTGTTAATATATATCTTTCGTTAGTAGCATCATATATAGATGTCATTCCTACTCCTACAACAGGATTATCTTTATCTATAAAGTCAGGAAACTGCTTTAGTAATTGCGAAGGAAGATATTCTGAAAACCAATACTTATTACCTTCTTTAGAAATCTCTTTCATTCTGTTTCCAGATTGCATAAATACTTTTCCAGGAGTTTGTGAAGGAAAGTAGTTACCATATGCAGTAGGAGCAAAAGCAAACCTAGAAGTACAAGTACCAAATTTATAATCTGTATATTCAATAGGACGAGGTTCACGATTAAACAATCCAGCATCACCAATAGTTACTTTTACATTACCTTGTGTTTGTAATTCATCACGTCCAATACTAATATATGGAGCAGACTTATCAAAGAAAAATATGATCTGTTGATTATCAATTGGATGAATAGATATAAGATTACCAACATCATTTATAGCAAATGTATAAATGTTATTTGGTAAATAGTATAACCAGTTATCTTGTTTTTTATCTTGTATAGTAGGTAAAGAATATATAACTGAGTTTGGCCAATATGGAGAACATTCATTTGCTACTTTTAAATTAAAATCTAAAAATTGTTGTATAGCAAATACTTCAGTATTCTGTTTAGAATATGACATATCATATACAAATTCCTCACGAGTAAATAAGTTATCAGAGCGATATATCCAATCTAAACTTGAATTAATAGTATATACATTAGATATATTAGCTCTGTAATCTCTGAATTCAAGATTGTAATCCGATTCTACAAATACTATTGCTGTACCATTATATGAAGTGTACATATAAGCAGGATCATTTAATGGACCTCTGTCTGCATGAACTACATTAGTAATAGGTAATAAAGGATTTGTATCTAAATTATATCTAAGTCCAGATATACTAAATGAAAATATATTAGCTAATGTTGTTCCTCCAGTATTTGATATGGATCCAATATTAAGAGTTGAAAGATTCTGAAGAATATTCAACATAGGAGCTGTTATAAGATTTCTAATATAGTTAACATCCAAAACAGTACTAATAGTATCTCTTATTTCAGAAGCAACATCATAGGGCTGCGATGTTATCCAATATGTAGGATATGCAATATTCCTATAATTACGATAATCCCAAATAGTTCCATCAGGAGTATTTAATGGGTATGCTGTAAAATATGGTTGAGGTTGATTTACACTGAATTGATTAATAAAACAATCCCCACCAAAAATAATATCTGATGTATAATAAACTGAACTAGGAGCAGGAGAAGCTAAAGTTACTTCTGAAGAATATCCAGTATTTACATATTTAACTGAATCTAATGTTCCATATTGATCAGGTCTTCTTCTTTTAATTGTCATGTAATAAACAGAAGCTGCTCTTATAAAAGATTGTGATAATGTATAATTAGATGTTGAAAATAAATCACGAGAAACATCTATTACAGAACTAATACCACTAATACTTACTCCTAAATTTAATAGAACACCATTAGGTTTTTTAAAATTATTAATATAAGTATCTACTTGTCCAGGAAATACATTTAATCCATCTCCTAAATACGTGTAATTTTTTAGAAATCTTCTTCTTCCTTGAATAGATGTTCTTGCAACAGGTCTATTAAATAAACAACTTGAATCATATTGAATAGCATAACTTTGCCATTCTGCAGTATTTAATATTATATCTAAAAATGTATTAGTTATATTAATAGCATCTCCTATAATTCCAGGAAGTCCTGCTACCATTCCTCCTACTATTAATACCTCTGATATTATAGGTCCAAGAGCTGCTGTAGCAAAACCTAGTGGGGGAGCAGAAAGTCCATTTGCTGCTATTGGATAAAAGGCTTCTGATGCTTTAAATATAATATCTTTTATTACACTACAAAATCCTACAAACGCTCCTTCAGCTAATGCAAAATCTGTCAATAATTTAAATCTAGGATGTTCATATACAGGATGATAACGCCCTATAGAAGATCCTCCTTCTTCAGTTTCAATAATAACTTCACTACTTAAGGCCACTTGACCTATTAAAGTATGAGGAGAATAAAATGTAAATGCATTCTGAGAAAAATTATTTAATAATGTACTTGCAGATGGTTGATTTGATGAAGAATAAAAATATTTTGATAAAAATGGATCAGGTCTTACATCATTATAAGGATAGTTAGGGTAATAAATAGTAGATGTAACAGGAGATGAAAGATTTTCAGGATCTGCTCTTTCTTGAAATATTCCCATGTTTGTAGAATATCCACGAGCAATAACTGTTCTATTACCAGATCTGTCAGAACGCATTATACGATAACCTACAATATCAGGTATGTAATTACCATTAATATCTTTAGGATGTTCTATGTTATTAAATCTAATTGTTTTGATTCTTATATTTCCTGCAGTTCCAGTAAGACCTGCAACATCACCATGATATCTAGGTTCTACAGCTTCATTAGGAAATCTATGATGTCTTATTGGTTTACATTTATCATTAGGGAACATATCAGCATTATTAGGATATAATAATTCTGATTCTACATATGCCATTGTACCTGATGCTACTATAAATAAACTACAATCCTGTGGATAAGGTATATTCATTTGACCAAGGCGAGATGCTGTATTTTGCACATACCATCCTGGAGGAACCTCAGAACCACATGGTATTTCTGTAGATGTTTCATATACATCTAAAGGATTAGCAACTACGTTAGCTCCTGAAGTAGTTCCTGGGATATGGTATTCATTTGTATAAGAACCATCTTGTCTTAACCAATCAATACTAAAAGCATATACTTCATCTCCGTAGTATCCAATATTTCTACCGCCATATTTATAATAATCAGGAGGGCCTTCTACTATAAAATAGTTGGCAGTTATTTTCATTGCTTGTGGCTGATATCCTATTTCAGGACGAAGTTTTAAACCTGACCATAATAAGTATTTATCATTACCTGTACACCAATCTGCTTTTTCATATACTTGTTTTTTTACAAATATATCTTCTGTTAAAATAGCAGTATACTCAGGTCTATCTACTGTTACTATGGTTAATTGCTTTTGACTTGTAGAATAAAACCCTAATGATCTATAAGAAACAACATTGTTTATATCAAATGTTACAAATAATTCAAATTCATCAAATGTTTCATCCATATCTACAAATGTCAAATGCACTCCTTTTGGAGAAGTATTTCCATGAGAAAATATAGAAATAGGATTAGTAAAAGAATATACATCCGTAAGTCTTTCCTTTTTAATAGAATATGCTATTGCAAATTGATATGTGCCATTCTTTAAATTTCCTTCTGCTGCAAGTTCTGCATATGTTATAGGAATGGATATGACAGGATCCATTAGTAATTTATTACAATTTAATTGACCAGCATTATTTGGATCACATACTGTACCTGTATTTATATATGGTACATTTTGTAAATTTAAATATCTTCTTGAATTTAATCCTGAATCAGCCCAATATACTGTCTCACTACAATCAGCGTTGTATTTAGATTTACCAGATATTAAATTATGAGTGTTAAATCCTAAACATGCATCATTTACAACTTTAGTATATGAACAATCTTTTGGATCAAATATACCTATTTCAGAGTTAACATTATCTGTAGTAAAAATTGCAAATCTATTTTCTATTAAAGGAATAGATCCAATAAATGTATATGGTAAATCTGCACAAAAAATATTTGATTGCTCATTTTGTAGAGCATACATATTCCCAGCATGGGAATTCAATACAGCATTTCTAGCATATGTCCATATTTCTTTAGTTTGAAGATGGGATGCTAAATCGGTATTTAATCCTTTTACCGTTGGGTTATTTAAACTATCTGTAGTTAAATCTTGACTCATTTTCTGTAAGTATAATTAGATGTTATAATTGGTATTTTATTATCGAGAATTACTTTTCTTACAACTTCTGATAATTCTCCAGTTAACCAACATAAAGGTTCATAGTCATCATATTCTCCTTTTAATCCTATATTTCTATCTTCTAAAATAAAACATGATAAATGCTGTATCTCATGCTGTATGCAATTATCTGTAAGATCTTTGTATCCATATATTAAAGCATATTGCTCTATTCCTGAAGGTTGTCTTAAACAAAGTGCTGCAGCATCATCAGCTTCTTCAAATACATTCCACTTCTTAAATATCTTTTTTTGTTCTGCTACAATATCATCAGTAAATATAATTTTTAAAGTATATTCATATGTATTTGATTTATATGTTTTATTTATTGTCTTCATTAATATACATTTGTTCCAAACATGTTAACATATTTATTTAAGAATGATGTGCGCTTGCGGTTCCAGTGATCTACTATCTCTTGGAAGCCAATACCATTTACATAGTTATGTGCTTCTAAGCGTGCTTGTTGCATCATCTGAGCTACATAAGTTAATTTTTGTCCTACATCAGCATCATTAGTTAAGAACCAATTTTCTAATAATCTTTTCTTAATAGCGTATTCATAATAAGGTCTAACCAATGGATGGTCCATAATTAATATGTTATTGTTTTCATCAACCATATCAGTTAAGTAATTAATATATAATGATCCATCTTTAAAGTTTGTTAATATTTGACCATCATCTATATCTACCTCATATGCTAATCTATCGTCATGACCTAAACATTTACCTGCTTTACAAGAACTTGATAATGTTCTTCGGGTTAATTTTACTGGGGATGTTATGCGATATTCAGTTTCTTCTTGGATATCCATGCGTTTACCAACAAAGAAACAGTTACCTCCTTCAGAATTAAAAGATCCTACAGGACATATTTTTATACTTCCCTGGTAAGGAATTGGTTCTACAGGTACTTGTACCATATGATCTCCTCCTATAGAAGGTAATACTTTCTTCTCTCTCATTTCACAGAGATAGATTGATTGCAAATATCTAAAGTCTAAAGGAAGATCAGCTTTTTTATCTTTTACAACAATAATAGCTTCTTCCTCACGATTAATTTTAATGCCTAAATCAGCATTCACTTCTTTAGCAACTTTTATAAGACGTTGTCTATCAATCATGTTTTCAGTTGAGTAGAGTTCTAAATCCTGATCAACTGAATTCATTAATTGGTCAAATGTGATATATTTTATATTGTATGACATTATTTATTAGGTGTTTTATTTGCATTATCATCATAAGTTTCACGCATGTAAGTTTTACCAAATTCTCCAATTACTGCATCAATAACTCTTGCTTGTAGTTTATCAGGAACTCTCCATACTCTATCTTGCATTTTAATACATCCTTCTTCTGGGTTACAACTGCATTTATTGTATTTAGATACATCTGTATCACAATAAATCAACATGTTAATTTTTCTCCATTGAGTAGTTGGAAAATACATGTAGTTATCTCTTATAAAATAGTATTTTGATCTATTGTATTTAAAATCAGGATCATCCAAAATCTTTAAGAAGTTTTCAAAGGATGTTCTTTGTAAGCTTTCTGTCCAATCCACTGAAGTTACTGTCCTAATAATTTGACCAGTATCATCTGTAAACATTCCTGGTAAATGTTCTTTAGTTCTATAAATCTTACATTTATTTTGAATATTACAACAGGGGTCAATTGTAGGAACAGGTATTATTTGAGCACATGAATAAACCTGAAATAAATGCTGTTGTTTTGAAATCTTTAATTTCTCAGCTTCTTGTGCAATTAGCCAATAGCTGTGTGATTTCATTACTGTAAAGATATCCCTATCTGTTAATCTTGTATCAACAGTAAATTGTTTTAAGTCATTTCTGACTTGGGATATTACATCACCTATGGTTCTAGTGCTCATTAGTATATGTTTAAATTAGTTTTTAAATTATCAAGACTTTTTTTGTTTTGTTTATTTAATTCTAATAGTTTGAAAAATCTATTAATATTGGTAACAGTACCTCTTCTCTTTTCTTGGGATATTTTATATCTCTCTGGATAAGACATAATAAAACTTTTGTATGAGTTTTTAAATTGTCTACAAGGTTTAAAGTACCAAAAGTCAGCTTTTTCCATTATATATTTCCTATGATTAGTTCCATATATTAGCTTTATAATTCTTGCATATGGTTTAAAATCAGGATTATAATTACTAATTTTACTATAATGTTCTTTCTTATTCTCAAGAGAAGTAGGAATATAACCCAGATATAATTCTCCTAGACTATGTGGTAATTTTACTCCATCTCTTTCTTCTCCTATACAAGTATACAAATCATCTGTTATAAGCTTCCATATACCTGTAAATTCTTTATATGAGTATTTATATTTATACTTCTCATACCATATATCATAAGACTCTTTTACTAAATTTATTCCAGAGGTCCGTATTCTAGGTAAAGACCTTACTTGAGAATGAGTAATCATTTTTAAAATTAGATTTGGTTTAGCTATACTACAATACAATTTAATAAAAAAATACGATAAATAGAAATAAAAATGGCTAATATTAAAAGTTAATACTAGCCATTGCTATTAATAATAAAGTTCAAAAATTAAAGCCAAATAGGGATACTATGGATGTTTTTACTGTAAGGATCTACTACTTCTAATAAGGCCCCTGGAGCAGAATCTCCAAAGTTATGTTCAATCCAATTAGACCCAGAAGAGATAGAAGCTACATTTACATATCTACCTGATTTTCCAACATTTACGTTATATTTATGAATATCTCCTTTCATAGTAGATACCCATTTATCTGTAATAGAATCATTGTTCTTTGAATAGAAATCATATAACCATAGATCTGTTTTAGCATCAAGATTTAATGGGAATGGAGCTTTCATATATTGATCATCTTTACCATGAGTAAAACCAAAGATGTGGTTACCATACTCAATACTGTCAATGAATTTCTCTTGGTTTTCTATAGTGACATTATTTTTATATCTAGCATTTACATACATTCCTATAGTAGCATTAACAATATAAGATAATCCTAAACCACTATGGTTTGAGTTATTAAGGTTTCTTATTGTGTAAGAGTTAGAAATATTAGAAGTAAACAATGCATCATAAAACTCTTTTCTACCATTGATGTACATATCAAATTGTTCTTTGTTTGATAAGGATCCTAAATCATGGTCATATCTAGTAGTTTTACCATTCCATCCATCTATCTCATCACCCATGTTTACAATGTATACCTTTTCAAAGGTCTTATTAAGATTAACTGCTTCTTCAACTATCTTTAATAATCTTGTTCTATAGACAGTTTCGTTATATACTTTACCATACAATGAATTCTTAAAGTCACTTCCGCAGTGGTCATCTGAAATATAAATAAACAAAGCTTGTTTATCAGTCTTTCTAGGGGACATTGAAACTACAGAAAGATTCTTAGGGAAGATAGTTTGTAACTTCTCACTCATCTCTTTCTCTGTATAGAAATCATTTACTCTATATCTAATATCTACTGAATAAGTCCAGTTACCTGTAGGAAGTAACTTATCCCATACACTTGCTACATATGATGTAATTTGATCTACTCCAACCATTACTTCTATTTCTTTAGGAGTAAGTGGTTTAGGTGAAGCAATTGTAACTTTCTTTGTATTGTTTACTAAGTCATGATCTGCTCCAGTAATTAATGTTTCTAATGTTTCTATATAATTTGAAGCTATTACGTCTGATTCTTTTTCAGATCTTATTAATTTTTTAGCTTCATATATAATATCAACCGTTGTATTCCAAGCTTTAGATAATTTTCCAGCACCTGTTTCAAGGTATTTAGGATTCTTTTTAAATTTGTTTTTAACATCATTTAACGTCATATGTACTTGTTTTAAATTGTTTTAGATACAATAAGCCCTACCCATTTTTCATTCGTTTATGATTTTGTTATTAGCCAGTGCACTTGCTACCCAATATCTTCCAGAAATGTTTGTACAGAAACAATAGCCCTCAGATATAAACTAATACTCAATCATTTACTTTTTTCTACTATTGGAGAAACCTCTTTTCACTATCATTGTCATTACTGACAGAAGTTACTCATACTATCCAACTTCTACAAGCATCTATCTCTCTTCAGAGCGATTTACTCGGATCAAATATTTCTATTTGAGTAGACAAAATAGAAAGCCCCTGACTATAAGGTACAGGGGCTATTCTATATTTGAGTATAAGGGAGAAGGTAAAGTATTTCTACTAATATTTTTTGTGTTTGGTTTTGCGATTTCTCCCTAATTACTCAACCTGTACCTTGCAAATATATAACAACATTTTACAAAATGCAAGCTTTTTTACAATTATTTTTAAAAATAATAAAGCCCCATACTTCAATAGCAGGGGCTTATTATACTAGCGAAACCAAAACAAACGCTATATCGTTGAATCATACCAGAATTTGCTAAAGTCAATTAGCATAACTCCAATAGAGGAACCTGTTAAAACTTGAATTGTAATAGTTCCTGTATTTATAATAACTAAATAAGGACTACCAGAATAAGTTACTGTAAATGCTTTAGGAGTAACTGGAAAATAAGTACTTGAAAGATTTGAAATTGTTAAAATAGATGTAGAAGCAGAAACTTGTACTATACCTGTAAATCTTACAGTTCCTTTATAATCTTTTGTAACTTGTGCAGTAAATCCTGAAGCAGTAGTTGCAGAAGGACTACTAAGAGTAACATTAACCCAAACATTAGGAGCAACTGTAGCTCCAGATATCTTAGTTATAATTGTTGTTAAATTATCATTTTGTAAAATACCAAATCCTATAGTGTTAGATGCTCCTAAGAACTGTACACAGTCTGTAGAAATATAATCTAAACATCCTGTAGTTCCAGGATTAGGTAAACAAGTTATAGTAGGTGCTGTATTTCCACAGCCGTTAGAGCAAGACATATTTTTAAAAAGTTTAATTAGTTATTAATATTAAATGTAAACTTTACATATAATGTTATTGGTATTTTTGAATCAGATAACCACATAGGTTGAACATATACATCTAATCCATTATTCCCTTTACTATATGTTAAATATACTGGAAACTCAGCAGTAGGATAATTAAGACATTTACTATAAGTTGCTGAAAAAGTTCCACCAGAAGGAGATCCAAAAGGAGCAGCATAATATTTATTATCAAAATTAATACCATATCCACATGCAGTAACTTCTCCTCTTGTTGGTGCACCAACTATACCAGCAGTACCAGGGTAATATATTACACCATTTATAGGTGGCATTGTAAATAAGTCCATATATACTCCGCTTGGGTTTGACATAACAATAGTACCAGAACCATTCTCATTAGTAAAACTTCCTAAAGGATTACCAGTTGTTGATGATAAATAAGCAGAAGTAATGCCAGAACCTGCATAATATGTATTAGTACTATTATTTAAACCATTAGTATTACACTCTGCAAGAACTCCTATAGTAAATGCTCCTACAACAGTTACATAACCTAATGCATCTAAATAAGCAAACATTTGAGGTTGTGCATAACCATTTGATGGATTTACACCAGAGCTTACCAAAGCAAATCCATTACTAACTTCAACTGTATTAGTAGTAGAACCAGGACAATTCTTTTTAACAATAGAAGTAGTACTACCACCACCTCTTTTATAAGGTAGAAAAGGAACCCACTCTCCTTGTTTTAAAGATAATCCTTGATTACAAGAACCGCTTGAACCACTGACTACAAAATGAGAAGCGTTATAACTTATTTTTTGAGAGTTCTGAGCATTAATAATAGCTTGTAAACTATTATTGATTGAATTTGTAGCTCCTGAAGGAAAACAACTAAATGTTAAATTTGTTGTTAATTTAGCACAAGTTTCATCTATTAAACGTTGAATAGCTAAAGTAACACTAGAAGTAACTCCTGAACTATAACATCCCCAGTTAAAATTTAAAGGTCCTACTTTAGCTTCTAATGTATCTATCTCAGATTGTAATACACAGATCTCAGTTAACATGGCTTGTTGCATTCCTTTAAAATCTGAAATACTATAAGACTCAAAACAAAAAGGAAACATGTAATCCGTTACATTAGAAAAGTTACAAATGTAAGCTCCTAATTTATTGATAACATCAGTAATAGAAGTATCGCAACAATCTTTAGTTAAAAGCAAACAACTTAAATCCCCTCCAGACCACATTACACAG
>Ga0114975_10001454_pt1 | contig 16850 bp, 13 predicted proteins | sample S_130626_EF_Meta_FD_87031 | JGI IMG/M metagenome (GOLD analysis project Ga0114975, IMG submission 87031) | Freshwater microbial communities from Lake Simoncouche, Canada to study carbon cycling - S_130626_EF_MetaG | ecosystem: Environmental > Aquatic > Freshwater > Lake | place: Lake...
CTTCGTCTTGTTCGTCAAACTTTGTACCAACGCGACTTTCAACATCATTCAATACTTTGGTTAAATAGTCTCCAACAAATACTGAAATAATTGCTGGCGGTGCTTCATTAGCTCCCAAACGGAAATCGTTAGAAGCAGAAGCAATAGAGGCTCTTAAAATATCAGCATAATCATGCACTGCCTTAATGGTATTCACAAAAAAGGTAAGGAACATCAAATTGGTTTTTGGTGTTTTACCTGGTGCTAATAAATTAACACCTGTATCCGTTGCTAAGCTCCAGTTATTATGCTTACCACTGCCATTAATTCCGGCGAAAGGTTTTTCATGCAATAATACCACTAAACGATGACGCTTGGCAACTCTCGTCATTACATCCATTAATAGTATGTTATGATCTACTGCAATATTTACTTCTTCAAAAATGGGAGCGCACTCAAACTGAGCAGGAGCTACCTCGTTATGTCTTGTTCTTAATGGAATACCTAATTTGTAAGATTCATTTTCAAAGTCACGCATAAATGCATAAACTCTTTCAGGAATGGATCCAAAATAATGATCCTCTAACTGTTGTCCTTTAGCTGGTGTAAAACCAAATACAGTTCGACCGCATTGTACTAGGTCAGGACGGGCATTTACCAAAGCTTCATCAATTACAAAATATTCTTGCTCCCAACCAAGTGTTGGCGTCACTTTAGTTACGTTCTTGTCGAAATAATTACAAACTGTTACAGCTGCTTTATTTAAAGACTCAACTGCTTTCATTAATGGTGCTTTGTAGTCTAATGACTCACCTGTGTAGGCAATAAATATCGTAGGGATGCATAAAGTTTTACCATTGCCAATTTCAATAATGAATGGGGGAGAAGATGGATCCCATGCAGAGTATCCTCTTGCTTCAAAAGTAGCCCTTAATCCACCGTTTGGAAATGAAGATGCATCTGGTTCTTGTTGGATTAATGCTGCACCCTCAAATTCTTCTATAGCCGTTCCGTCACCTTTTAAAGTAAAAAAAGAATCGTGCTTTTCTGCAGTTGTTCCTGTTAAAGGTTGAAACCAGTGTGTATAGTGTGTTACGCCTTTGCTCTCAGCCCAAGCACGCATACCTGATGCAATTTGACTAGCAACAGAACGATCAATTTTTTTTCCACCTCTTACACTAACTGTTAAACTTTTGTAAGCCTCGTCACTTAAATATTCTCTTGCTGTTTTTAAAGTGAATACACTTTCGCCAAAAACGCCTGTAATTTTAGCGCCTTTAACATCAGGTGAAATCACATTACCATGACTCACGTGATTCACTGCGTCGGTTCTTAATGACATATTAATAATTTTTTAATTTAGGTAAGAAAGCAAATTTACCCACTATTTATGACCCTTTTTGGTTTTATAAAATCAATAATGCACAAAAAATCCCCCAATTTCTTGGGGGATCGAATTCAAAACACAATTTATGAATGCTATTCTAAAAAACCGTGGTTAAAGGAACTATTAAAACTTTGCAGTTTTCACCGTTTTGATAATTCTTGCAGCAACTTTATAAGGATCAGCAGCCGAGTTTGGACGACGATCTTCTAACCATCCTTTCCAACCCTTTTCTACCGCACCAATTGGGATACGGATACTAGCTCCTCTATCTGAAACACCAAATGAGAAGTCATGGATAGAAGCTGTTTCATGTTTACCTGTTAAGCGTAAATGGTTATCAGCTCCGTATACTTCAATATGTTCTTTTACAAATGGACGGAATGATTCACAAATTGCATCATACACTTCTTTCTTACCACATGTTCTTAATGTTGTATTAGAGAAGTTAGCGTGCATTCCTGATCCGTTCCAATCTAATGTACCTAATGGTTTACAATGCCAGTTAATAGAAACGCCATATGTTTCTCCAATTCTTTCTAATAAATATCTTGCTACCCAAATTTGGTCTCCTGCTTCTTTAGCACCTTTTGCAAAAATTTGGAATTCCCATTGGCCAGCAGCCACTTCCGCATTTATACCTTCTACATTTAATCCTGCTTCTAAACAAATATCTAAATGTTCTTCAACTATATTTCTTCCATATGCATTGTTAGCACCTACTGAACAATAATAAGGACCTTGAGGGCCAGGGTAACCACCTTCTGGGAAACCTAATGGTTTGTTAGTTGTTGGATTCCATAAAAAATATTCTTGTTCAAATCCAAACCAGAAATCATTATCATCATCTTCAATAGTAGCACGACCATTGGTTGCATGAGGTGTACCGTCAGAATTTAATACTTCACACATTACTAAATAAGCATCCTTGCGACCTGGATCCTTACAAATAAAAACTGGTTTTAATAAACAGTCACTTGATCCACCTGGTGCTTGTTCGGTAGAAGAACCGTCAAAGCTCCACATATCACAATCTGATAGTTTACCACTAAAGTTGTTTTCAATTTTTGTTTTGCTTCTTAAAGACTGTGTTGGTTTGTAACCATCTAACCAGATGTACTCCAATTTAGATTTAGACATGGTACTAATGTTTAAATATTTAAAAAATAAAATATATGAGTAATACTACTCGATATCACCTTTATGCGCACGAAAGTAAGTAAGATTTATTAGAAGAAGACTAAATTCTAATCAAAAAATCAAGCGATGTGTATAAAATGTAAATATTAAAAATTGTTATAATTAGATTGTTTTCTATAAATCATTGATTTTCAAAGTGATTGTAAATTTCGAACTTAATAACAATTTTAAGGATTCATTACTTCATACACATCATGGATTAAATATGTTGGTAATTCCATTAAATGCATACCGCCTCATTTTGTACCTTCGCGACATATTTAAAGCATTAAGACTAATTAAATGGAAATCACTGCCAAAACCGCACAACAGCTTAGGTTAACAGAACAAGAATTTGAGTTAATAAAACAAAAATTGGGTCGCACCCCAAACTTCACTGAACTATGTGCTTTTAGTGGAATGTGGAGCGAACATTGTAGTTATAAAAACTCCATTAAATGGTTAAAAACCTTGCCTCGTGATGGAGGTAGAATGTTAGTTGCAGCAGGTGAAGAAAATGCTGGATTAATGGATATTGGAAATGATTATGGTGTTGTATTTAAAATAGAAAGCCATAATCACCCAAGTGCATTGGAGCCTTTTCAAGGAGCGGCAACAGGTGTAGGTGGAATACAAAGAGATATTTTCACAATGGGTGCGCGTCCAATAGCTTCTTTAAATAGTTTGCGTTTTGGTAAGTTAGAAGATGCAAAAACAAAAAGATTATTAGCAGGTGTAGTGCATGGAATTGGACATTATGGAAACTGTTTTGGAGTTCCTACTGTGGGTGGTGAATTATATTTTGAAAACTGTTATCATACTAATCCTTTAGTAAACGCTATGAGCGTAGGAATTGTGAAAGCAGGTAAAACGGTTAGTGCTATTGCTTTAGGTGAAGGCAATCCTGTATTTTTTGTAGGAAGTGCCACAGGAAAAGATGGTATTGGTGGTGCAAGTTTTGCTTCAGCAGAAATTACAGCGGATAGTGTTGAAGAATTACCAGCTGTTCAAGTAGGAGATCCATTTCAAGAAAAGAAATTATTAGAAGCTTGTTTAGAAGTGATTGAAACAGGTGGTGTTGTTGGTATGCAGGACATGGGTGCTGCAGGTATTATTTGTTCTACTGCCGAAATGAGTGCTAAAGGACAAGTAGGTATGCGTATTGATTTAGATAAAGTTCCTACACGTCAACAAAATATGAAAGCTTGGGAGTTGTTGTTAAGTGAGAGTCAGGAAAGAATGTTGATGGTGGTTGAAAAAGGAAAAGAAGCACAAGTGTTAGCGGTGTTTGAAAAGTGGGATTTATCATGCAGTAATATTGGTGAAGTAACTAGCGATGGACTATTAAACTTTTATATGCATGGTGAATTAGAAGCATCATTACCTGCTTATGAATTAGTGTTAGGCGGAGGTGCGCCACAATATACACGTGAGTATAAGGAGCCAGCATATTTAGCGCAAGTAAATGCATTTGATATGCATTCAATTGCTGATACGACTGATTTAAAATCAACCGTTAAGGAATTGGTGAACCTTCCAAATATTGCATCAAAGCGTTGGATTTATAATCAATATGATAGCATGGTAGGTGCAGCGAATACAAGTACAAATGCACCAAGTGATGCTGCTGTTGTTTTAGCAAAAGGCACAGGAAAAGCTTTAGCAATGACGGTGGATTGTAACAGTAAATATGTTTTTGCTAATCCTGAAAAGGGCGCTATGATCGCTGTTGCCGAAGCTGCAAGAAATATTGTATGTAGTGGTGGTGAACCTATCGGTGTTACGAATTGCTTGAATTTTGGTAATCCATATGATCCAGAAGTTTACTATCAATTTGTAAAATCAGTAGAAGGTATGGGTGCTGCATGTCGTAAATTTAATACACCTGTTACTGGTGGTAATGTAAGTTTCTATAATCAAAATCCGGATGGTCCTGTATTCCCAACGCCAACAATTGGAATGGTTGGTATTGTTGAGGATATGAAAAATAGAATGACATTGGACTTTAAAAAAGAGGGGGATGTAATTGTTTTATTAGGTGAACAACGAAATGATATTGGATCATCTGAGTACTTAAATAAATTAAAAGGAGTAACACATTCTCAAGCACCTTATTTTGATTTAGACGAAGAATATAATTTGCAACAATTGGTTGCGGAACTTATCAGAGAAGGTAAATTAGAAAGTGCACATGACATAAGTGAGGGGGGATTAATGGTTACTTTATTGGAATCTGCATTTTTCAATGACAAAGGTTTTGAAGTAAGTTCAAACGGAAGTAGTTTGCGTAAAGACGCCTATTGGCTTGGTGAAGCGCAAAGCAGGGTAGTAGTTTCAGCTAACGCATCACAAGTTGCAAGTATTCAAGCTGCTGCTGAAAAGCATGGTATAAAAACATCTGTCATTGGAAAAGTAATTTCAAATGATGTAATTGTTGAAGGAGAAAATTGGGGCACTATTTCAACATGGAAAAATGATTACAATACAGCCATTGAAAAAGAATTAGTAAAATAATTTTAAACAAGTTATGCAAAAACAACCCACCATTGTAGTAACAGGTACAGCAGGATTTATTGGTTCTGTATGTGTTCAATTCTTTAATGAACAGGGTTGGAATCAATTGTTGTTAGTGGATGATTTTGGTGTTGAAGCAAAGCGAAAAAATTGGGAACAAAAACAATTTATAAAAGTAATTGAAAGGCAATCATTTATTGAACAACTACCTACCTTGGAATATACCATTGATGCAATTGTTCATTTAGGTGCACGCACTGACACTACTGAATTTGATTACAGTATACATGAGGAGTTGAATGTTGAATATTCAAAAGCACTTTGGAGCTACGCCACAGAAAAACAAATACCTTTTATTTATGCTTCTTCTGCTGCTACTTATGGTGCAGGTGAAAATGGATATAATGATACACACGAAATTTTAGATAAACTCGTCCCATTAAATCCATATGGCGTTAGTAAAAATGAATTTGATAAATGGGCTATTGCGCAAACAGCAACACCACCCTCTTGGACAGGTTTAAAGTTTTTCAATGTGTATGGTCCAAATGAAGGGCATAAAGCAAGAATGGCAAGTGTGATATTTCACTCATTTAATCAAATTGCTGCAACAGGATTGGTTAAACTTTTTAAGAGTCACAAGGAAGGTTTTAAAGACGGTGAACAATTACGTGACTTTGTTTATGTAAAGGATGTGGTGAATGTGATTTTTTGGATGGTAAACAAAATGCTTGATGCTAACTGGGATAGTTCTTTAAATGGTTTATATAATTTAGGTACTGGTAAAGCAAGGTCCTTTTATGATTTAGCTGCCAATACATTTACTGCACAAGGGTTAAGTACTAATATTGAATTCATTGATATGCCATTGGATATTAGAGATAAGTATCAATATTTTACAGAAGCGAATATGTCAAAGTTAATTGCAGCTGGTTATGACAAACCATTTAGCAGTTTAGAGGAAGGCGTTAGTGATTATGTGAAAAATTATTTAGTTCCTGGAAGGGGTTACTAAATAATTGGAAGTTTTTGTAATTTAATTTTCATATAAATAATTTTTGAATAAAACTATTTTGAGTCGAGCTTTCGAGCATTGCGCAGGGCGAGACGAGGAATAGGTTTTAATTCAAAAATCATAAACTTTAATAAATAGAAATGAACAATAAAATTGCCATTATTGGTGGCGGAAACTTAGGCTCTTCCATTGCGGAAGGATTAATTGCTAGTGGTTTTGTACAAGCAAAACAAATTACTATTACAAAAAGAAACATTGCTACTATACAGCATTTAGCGGATAAGGGAGTGACTACGACTTCAGATAATCAGGCTGCAGTAAAAGGGGCAAATTATGTGATATTGGCCGTTAAGCCTTTTCAGATAAAAGATATTGTTGATGATATAAAACCTTTATTACTACCAGAACAACATACAGTAATTAGTGTTGCAACGGGTGTATGGTTAAAAGATATGGAGGAAATGTTGAGTGTTGATTTTTCATTACTTCGTGCTATGCCGAATACAGCAATCTCCATTCAACAAAGTATGACTTGTATATGTGCCAATTTAAGAGCAAAGGATCAAATTGAATATGTGAGTGCAATATTTAATCAGTTAGGAAAAAGTATTGTGATTGATGAAAAATTAATGGATGCTGCTACCGTTTTAGGTGCCTGTGGTACTGCTTACGCACTTAGGTATATTCGTGCAAATATTCAAGGAGGGATTGAAATTGGATTCAGTGCTGCACAAGCATCACTTATTGCAGCACAAACGGTCAAAGGGGCTGCTGATTTATTATTGACAAAAAATACGCATCCTGAACAGGAAATTGACAAAGTAACAACACCCATGGGATGCACCATTGCTGGTTTAAATGAAATGGAGCACCAAGGATTCAGCTCATCACTTATTCGCGGCCTAACGGCTAGCTATCGAAAAATTAAAGATGATATGTAGTTGTCAATAAATGTATTTTTTGTCTCTCGCTCGCATAACGCTGTAGTTGTTTAAGGATACTAATTATCTTTTTCAGATTAAACTCCTATAGGCGCAATTTTTTTATTCGTTACGCTATGCTCAAAGTTCGACAAAAAACAATTTATTTATGTCAATAAGAAGCCCTGTAATATTGTTCCATGAAGCCGATTTCGGCTGCCTGCCGCTGAGGCAAGTGGAAGCAATATTACAGGGCGTTAATAATTTATAAACTAATTTTAGTGTGCCTTTAAAAACGCAATCGCTTTTGCATAAGCGTCAGCTGTAGCAGTTGCATTAAAACTTGGATTACTTGGATTTGCAAAACCATGTCCGGCTTCATATCTATTTACAGATAAATTCTTACCAGCTTCTTTCATATTTTTTTCAAAATCATTTACCATCGCAGGAGAAGGAGATTGATCTAAATTGCCGAAGAATCCAATGATATCGCATTTGATGGATTTTAATTTTTCCATGTTGCTTTCAGGACGTCCATAATACATGATGGATCCTTTTGCTTGTGGGCCAGCTAAAATGGCAGTTTGTAAACTCCACATTCCTCCAAAGCACCAGCCAACACTATAAATGGAAGCATTAGTTCCAGCTTTTTTGATAGCACCTTGAATGATAGCTGTCATTCTTCCCATGTCAGCACCTCGCATTAATTTCATAGCGCTATCAGGTGTTGCGGCTACTTTACCGTCATACATATCAACTGCCATTACATTTATATCTCCTAAAGCAGAATAATATTTGTCAGCTTCTAATTTAATATTATCATTTAAACCCCACCATTCTTGAATCACAATTAACCATTTATTGGAGGCTTTTTTTGCTGGAATAAAATAGGCATTAGCTACTTTTCCGTCCGCGGCATCAAACTGCGTCATTTTCCCAAGCAAATTCTCAGGATTCACCTTAATAGGAGTTGGGTGTAAAGAGGCAAAAGCGGTAGTGGAAGCTTCTATTTTATAGGCTTGTTGTGTTTCCATGTTTAAACATTCAACAACGTCTGCTTTGTTAACCGGAGTAAACTGAGTTTTTTCCTTATGCCAGCTTAATAGGGATAAGGTTGCAATTGTTATGGAGAGACCAAAAAGTAGTTTTTTCATAGATTTATGTTGATTTTATTTTAAGATGTTCACTTTTAAATAACACTTATAAACATTTATTGTTTGAAAGGTAAGCTTAATTTTTTTGGGACTTTTTTTCGTGTATTTTTGTATGACCTCTAAGATTTTTTCCCAATTATAGATAGGTCGATTAAAAAACTCCTTTAAAAAGGTGATTCCTACTAGAAAACTAGTAAAGGGATTGCTTTTTTATATTATATGAATTAATAATTTATGGCAAAGTATATTTTTGTAACAGGTGGTGTAACAAGTAGTTTAGGCAAGGGTATCATTGCCGCTTCATTAGCCAAGTTGCTACAAGCAAGGGGTATTACAACAACGATTCAAAAATTTGATCCATACATTAACGTCGATCCAGGTACTTTAAATCCATACGAGCACGGAGAGTGTTATGTAACAGAGGATGGTGCTGAGACCGATTTGGATTTAGGTCACTATGAAAGGTTCTTAAATACGCCTACTTCGCAAGCAAATAATGTAACCACAGGACGAATTTATCAAACTGTCATTAACAAAGAAAGAGCAGGTGAGTTTTTAGGTAAAACAGTGCAAGTAGTTCCTCATATTACCGATGAAATAAAACATAGAATGTTATTATTAGGTAAGGAAGGAAAATTTGATGTTGTTATAACTGAAATAGGTGGAACAGTAGGGGATATTGAGAGTACTCCATTTATTGAGACGGTTCGTCAAATTCAATGGGAATTACCAACAGAGGATGTTATGGTGGTGCATCTTACCCTTATTCCTTATTTAAGTGCAGCTAAAGAATTAAAAACAAAACCTACACAACATAGTGTAAGAATGTTAAGTGAAACAGGCGTTCATCCTGATGTCATTGTTTGTAGAACAGAACATCCATTAAATGATGATATTAAACGTAAAATTGCCCTTTTTTGTAATGTGAAACAAGGCAATGTAATTGAGTCATCTGATGCAAGTACAATTTATGAGGTTCCTTTGTTAATGCAGAAAGAGCAGTTAGATTTAATTGTATTAAAAAAATTAAACATCACTAATTACAAAGAACCTGATTTGACTAAGTGGAATGTATTTTTAACTAAGTTAAAAAATCCTAAGTCCACTGTAAATATTGGGTTAATTGGAAAGTATATTGAATTACAAGACGCTTATAAATCCATTTTAGAAAGTTTTATCCATGCTGGTGCCATGAATGAGGTGAAAGTAAATGTGGTAAATGTACACAGTGAAAATATTACTTCAGTAAATGTGAATGAACAGTTGGATGGATTAGATGGTTTGTTAGTAGCTCCAGGATTTGGCAATAGAGGTATTGAAGGTAAAATCATTGCTGTTCAATATGCAAGAGAAAATAAAATGCCATTTTTTGGAATTTGTTTAGGTATGCAAATGGCTGTGATTGAATTTGCAAGAAATGTGTTAGGATTAAAACAAGCTCATTCTGTTGAAATGGATCCAAATAGCCCCGACCCAGTCATTGATATGATGGAAGAACAAAAAAGAATCACCATGATGGGAGGTACAATGCGTTTAGGTTCTTATCCATGTTCCATTACTGAAAATACATTGGCATATAAAATTTATGGCAGTACTTCAATTAATGAGCGACATAGACACAGATACGAATTTAACAATGAATATTTAGCTGCTTTTCATGAAAAAGGAATGGTTACAAGCGGTGTAAATCCAGCTACAGGATTGGTTGAAATTATCGAGCTCCCCAATCATCCTTTTTTCATTGGCGTTCAATATCATCCTGAGTTAAAAAGTACGGTTGAGGCACCAGCTCCATTATTCGTTCATTTTATTGCTGCTGCTAAACAACATGCCACGCTTAATGCGTAATTTGGTACCTTAAAATTCATATCTTTGCCCTACGTTAATTACGTTTAAACATTGAATATGAATACGGATAAAAATACGGTCATTGGCTTCATTTTATTAGCTGGTTTATTCTTCGCCTACTTTTGGTATAACAATAAAGAGCAAGCTGAAATTCAAGCTTACAACAAACGCATTAATGACTCAACTGCACTTGTTAAGTCGTTAGCTGAAAAAGCAGCTGCTGCAAAAAATCCAATAAATGCTGATACCTCATCTGCTGCTTCAGCGACGGTAGACTCCGTTCAATTACAAATCACTACTTTAGAAAATGACTTAATTAAAGTTGATTTTAGTAATAAAGGTGGACAAGTTGTGGGCGTTACTTTGAAAGGATATAAAAATTCAAAAAAGCAATTTGTAAAATTAGGGGATAGTAGTTCCTTAAACTATCCAGTTAATATTGGCAACAATCAAACAGCTCAAATCAATCAAATTATATTTCCTTCTGTTAATATTTCAAAAGGGGATAGTGGTGTGCAAAAAATTGAATACGCTTGGACAACTCCTTCAGGAAATACAATTCGACATCAATTTTTATTAGCAGCAAATAAATATGCCATTGATTGGAATGTTCAATTGCAAGGAGCCGATCAATTGTTGACTAATGGACAAATTAATTTGCTGTGGGATGTGCATACATATCAACAAGAACGTACTAATTTATACGAAAGACAAATTTCGAATGTTTGTTTTTCAGAAGGTAAAGAGTTTGATTATATTTCTAGCAAAACTTCATGGGCTTTTGAAAAACCAATTCAATGGGTAGGATTAATTCAACAGTTTTTTAGTACAACTTTAATTGCAAAGGATGGTTTTGGATCAGGCAAAATTGATTGGCAACGTAAAACTGACTCAAGTAATGGATTGGCATCAATGCAAACACAATTGCAAACTAAAGTAAGTGGAGCAGTAGTTAATATTCCACTATCCTTATATTATGGTCCAAACGATTTTCAGATTTTAAAATCGCAAGCACCAGAAATGGAGAAGATCGTTAATTTAGGCCGTGATTTATATTCGTTTGTTCGTCCTTTAAATAAATACATCATTATGCCTGTGTTTGATTTTTTCGCAGGCTTTGTTTCAAATTACGGATGGGTTGTATTATTATTAACCATATTTATACGTTTAGTCACTTCACCTTTAACCTACTCAAGTTATTTAAGTAGTGCTAAAATGAAAGTATTGAAACCTGAATTAGATGAAATCAAGAAAAAATTAGGAGACGATCAGCAAGGTTTTGCAATGGAGCAAATGAAGTTATTTAGAGAAGCTGGTGTAAACCCATTAGGTGGTTGTATTCCAGCATTATTGCAAATCCCAATTTTCTTTGCTTTATACAGTTTCTTTAATTCCAATATTGCATTAAGAGGTCAACCATTCTTGTGGAGTCAGGATTTATCAAGTTATGATGTAATTGCAACATTGCCTTTTTCAATTCCACTTGGATTTGGTGATCACATTAGTTTATTTAACATCACAGCTGTTATCACTAGCTTTTTAATTTCGGTTTACAATATGTCCATGACGCCAACTCAGGATAATCCTGCGTTAAAGTACATGCCTTATTTCTTCCCTATTATGTTATTGTTCTTCTTTAATCGACTTCCATCAGCATTAACATGGTATTATACTGTTTCGAATATTGTAACCTTATTATTGCAATTAATCATCCAGAAATTTATCATTAATCATGATAAAATTTTAGCTGAAATCGACGTTAAAAGAAAAACGCCTAAAAAGAAAAGCAATTGGCAAAGTAAATATGAACAAATGATGGAAGCTCAAAAGAAAGTACAAGACTTAAAGGAAAAACATAAAAAGTAGTACGCAATGTAAAGCATGAAGCAAAGTTTAACCCCCCTTATAACTTTTTGCTTATTGTTTTCGTTTTTAACGCTAAATGCGCAAACGAAAATAGTTGGTGAATGCTCATTGATATTTCAAATTACCAATGTTGATACAGGTGATACCATCGGTCAGAAGCATATTTTCATCAAAGGGAATCAATGTAAAACCGTTTTAGAAACACCTCAACTTAAACAAGGTTTATTTTTTGATTTACAGCAAACAAAAGCAACCATTACAAAGGACATTGGTGCTAGTCATTTTTTACAGGTTATCAATTATCCTCCTATAGCAGCACCTAATTTAATTTCTATGAAAGAATCTTTGCCTGATTCTTCCTTGCAAATACTAGGTTATAACTGTAAAAGTGTTGACTTGATATTAAGTGATGGAATTGTTTATCAAATTTGGTACACGTCTGAAATTTCGGCTACTGTAAATACTTTTGAACTAGCGTTTAAGGAAGTACCTGGGCTTGTACTATCCTATAAAATTATCCCTTTAAAAGGGAAGTCTTTTCACTATATGGCTACAAAAATTGATTTAAGCCCAATATCATTGAATCAATTCAATATTAATACGAATCAATATCAAATTATTGATTAAGGTTTAATTCAATTAAATAAAATTACTGAGCTGAAGGTGTCTTGAACTTAGGCAATATCACTTTGTAGTGATAAGGAATAACATAAGATACATTTCCTTTGTTATACTTTAAATATGCCGCGGTGTTGGCATTGTAAATGCTATTATTGGTAGAAAAGCCTTTAAATTCTAAACTTGCTTTTAAACTGGCAAAACTTGCTGTTTTATTAGAAAGGGCACTTAAGTTTTTCAATGAGTATTTCTCAACCTCTTTCTTTGCTAACGAATTAGTTGTCAAAACAATAATGCTCGCACCAGCATTCATATTGATTAGTGTTAGGCTAACAAAGATGGCTGAAAACAATATGTTTTTTATAGTACGCATGATTATTACAAATATAATGTGTTATTGTCTGTTTTAAAAAAATATATTTTAACTTTTTTAATGGCTTTTTGTGCACAATAATTTATGGTGAATTTATGCAGCCATAGTATATTTAAGTATTAAGAATTGTAAAAATTAATCTTAAATAATTGAAAATCAACGACTTAATTAATGTCTTAAATTATTTAATATGTTAGATAGACAAAAGGATGAGGGAGGCGGGGATATCAAAGAATTAATGCAAAGGTACCATAACCTAAAACAAGGTCGAGCTAATGCTTATATAGAGGAGGACGATTTTGAGCGCATCATTGAACATTTAGATGAAAAAGACGAAATATTAGAAGCCATACAGGCAGCAGATTTAGCATTAGACCAATATCCATTTTCAGCTTTACTCATGATCAAAAAAGCTGATTTATTATTAGCCACCAGGAAATATAAAGAAGCCTTGAAATTATTGAATACTGCTGCTTTATATGATCATAAGGATATGAATTTGTTTATTCTTAAAACAGATGCATATTTAGCATTGGATCAACCGGAAAAAGCAATTGTATTATTGCAAGAGGCTTTACATTTATTTGAAGGAGCAGAACGCACCGAACTTTTATTTGAATTAGCTGATGTTTATGATGATCATGAAGCCTTTGATAAGGTTTTTGACTGTTTACAATTAGTGCTGGAGGAAGATCCAATGAACGAGGAAGCTTTATATAAAATTTGTTTTTGGACTGATTTTACGGGGAGAAATGAGGAGAGTATTCGTTTGCATCAACAAATTATTGACGAACAGCCTTATAATGCCTTGGCTTGGTTTAATTTGGCTGCAGCATATCAAGGTTTAAAGTTGCATGAAAAAGCAATTGATGCTTATCAGTATGCTATTGTAATTGATGAAAAATTTGATTACGCCTATCGTAATATGGGCGATGCTTTTTTAAGAATCAGAAAATATAGAGAAGCCATCGAAGCCTTAGAAAAAGTATTAGAATTGTCACGCCCTGAGGATGTTATTTATGAAGCGATAGGTCATTGTTATCATCGGATGAAAAATTATGCACAAGCAAGATTTCATTATAAAAAAGCGGTGCATTTAAATCCTGATGATAGTAGATTATATCAGAAAATTGCGGCCACCTATATGCAGGAGGGACAATGGGCGCAAGCCATAAAGCAGCTTGAGCATGCTATGAGAATTCACAAGCACATTAATGATTATCATATTTTATTGGGGGAATGTTATGTGAATTTGAAACTATATAAAGAAGCGGCTGGTTACTTTGGAACCGTTGTTAAAAACAAACCTAAACAAATTGCTGGATGGGAATATTTAGTAAAATGCTTAGTCGCTAATCAGGAATTAGAAGCAGCTTTGACACAAACTGAAATTGCCTATTTGTCAACGCAAGGAAAAGTTATTTTTATTTTTTATAGAAGTGCAATTTTATTTATGATGGGTAAATCGGCTGAAGGATTACTACAATTAGAAATGGCATTATCTAAATCTTCTAAATTAATTAATAAGTTAATTAGATTCTATCCTGAAATTATGCAAGACACCAAAGTTGCTGAATTAATAACTCAATACAAGAAGGGTAAAGTATCTTAATCATTTTAAATTACCTTTGCAGCAATAAGTAATTATTTATGATGAATTTTAATCTGACACAAATACCCGAAAGAACTAGTAAGCCTCGAACACATGGATTGACGATGGTGATGGATAAGGGTTTAAGTTATGGAGAAGCAGAAAATTTTCTAAGTGTTTCAGCGGGTCATACCGATGTTGTAAAGTTAGGTTTTGGTACATCTGCTGTTACCCCAAATCTAAGAGCTAAAATTGAATTGTATCAGTCTCATAATATTCCTGTTTATTTTGGCGGTACTTTATTTGAAGCATATTTGATCAGGAATCAATTTGACGACTATTTGGCGATGTGTAAGGACTATAAAATTGATTTAATAGAAGTGAGTGATGGTTCAATTGAAATTCCACACGCAGAAAAATGTGGCTATATTGAAAAAATAGCAAAAGTATCAAAAGTTATAAGTGAGGTTGGTAGTAAGGATGCTGCACATATTATTCCTCCCTATAAATGGATTGAATTAATGACTGCAGAATTAAGTGCAGGTTCTGAGTATGTAATTGCAGAGGCGCGTGAAGCAGGTAATGTGGGAATATACCGAGGAAGTGGGGAAGTTCGTGAAGGATTGGTGCAAGAAATTTTAACAAAGATTCCTGCAGAAAAAATACTTTGGGAAGCACCACAAAAAGCACAACAATTATATTTTCTAGAATTGATTGGCTGCAATGTAAACTTAGGAAATATTGCGCCAACGGAAGTCATTCCATTAGAGGCTATGAGAATTGGTTTAAGAGGGGATACTTTTCATTTATATTTAAATAAATAACCTTGCGCAAATTTGGTCTCATAGGATATCCTCTATCACATTCATTCTCACAAGGTTTTTTTCGAGAGAAGTTTTCTGTAGAAAATATATTGGATGCTGAATATGCGAATTACCCAATTCCCAATATTCATGATTTTTCAACTTTATGGAATGATCAAAATTTGCAAGGATTAAATATTACGATTCCTTATAAAAAAGAAGTAATTCCATATTTACAACATCCATCTTCTGTTGTAAAAACAATTCAAGCATGTAATTGTATTCGCAAATTTAACAATGAGTTGTTTGGTTATAATACCGATGTAATTGGTTTTCAAAAATCATTAATGCCATTTTTAAAACCATATCATACACATGCTTTGATACTTGGAACAGGAGGCGCTGCTGCTGCAGTAGAATGGGTTATGCAAAATTTGAAAATTCAATATCAATTTGTTTCCAGAAACGCGCTTCCTCATAATGATAATGGAAGTCAGACTAATTTAATAGGGTATGATCAATTAACAGAATCAATAATCGAACAACATACTTTAATCATTAATACCAGTCCTGTTGGTATGTATCCAAATGTGAATGAAAAGCCATCAGTTCCATATGAAGCGATAACATCACAACATCATTTGTTTGATTTGATTTATAATCCCTCCGAAACATTGTTCTTAAGTAAAGGGAAAGCACAGGGAGCAACGATTCAAAATGGATTAGAAATGTTGCACATTCAAGCCGAAGAAAGTTGGAAAATTTGGAATGCCGAAGCGCCCCTTGTTCAATAGCATTTTATATACTTCAGCATTTTTAAATAAGCTACTCGTATTTTTTCACTTTTATTTCAAACGGAGAAATTCAAAAAGTTGTGTCACGGCTTTTTGTCGATGACTGTAGGTATTTTTTTCATCCATACTCATTTGTGCGAAGCTTTTTGTCGCACCTTCTGGAATAAATATTGGATCATAGCCAAATCCCTTTTCACCGAGCATTTCACTCGCTATATGTCCCTTGCATATACCTTCAAAGTAATGTGTTTGTAAGCCATTAGATTCATCGTTCCATAATAAACAAATTACGGTTCTGAATTGCGCCTTACGATTTTCAATACCATCTAAATTGAATAATACTTTATCAATATTCGCTTGAAAGTCACGCCCTTCGCCAGCATACCTTGCACTTTTTACGCCAGGTTCTCCATTTAAAGCTATTATTTCTAAACCAGTGTCTTCACTAAAGCAATTTTGATTTGTGATATTGAAAATGGTTACAGCCTTTTCATTTGCATTTTCTTGTAAAGTATCATGAGGTTCAGGAATATCAATATCAATGCCAGCTTCTTTAAGTGGAACGATATTAAAATCACTGCCTACTAATGATTGAATTTCATTTACTTTATGTTGATTATTAGTAGCGAATATTAAAGTATGCATTTGTAATAATAATTTATGGTATTGAAATCAATGATAAATTAATTTGTGTGTGCTTATAAATAAACAATTGTGCGTTATAATTTGAACAACAATTTTAAAGCGTTCCACAATTTTGATTTCTCCATCTTTGCATTTTGTGCCGCACCCTGCATGCTTTGCAAGCTTCC
>Ga0114975_10001456_pt1 | contig 16841 bp, 8 predicted proteins | sample S_130626_EF_Meta_FD_87031 | JGI IMG/M metagenome (GOLD analysis project Ga0114975, IMG submission 87031) | Freshwater microbial communities from Lake Simoncouche, Canada to study carbon cycling - S_130626_EF_MetaG | ecosystem: Environmental > Aquatic > Freshwater > Lake | place: Lake...
CGCTTTCTTCGATTACCCCGTTGAAATCCGAAAAATCATTTATACTACCAACTTGATAGAAAATTTGAATGGGAAGATTAGAAAATACACTAAAAATAAACTCTCCTTTCCAACTGATGAGGCCGTTATCAAATCTGTTTACCTAGCAGCAAAAGAAGCATCGAAAAAATGGACAATGCCTATTAGAGATTGGGGAACTATTTTAAATAGTTTCTTGCTTATATTTGGCAATCGAATATGGTTAGTTCAATGATAACCGAAAATCATATTTTAATGTTTACACACTTTTCGGGATAGTGTCTCCTCCTTTTTTTATTTTCTAGTCTCATTCAATGAAGCGAGTTCATATTTCAAGTGGTATGTTACGAATTAACCAACTTGTTTTCCTTGGCAGATTCCTTTTTCAATTGATTTCAGATTTTTATTTGTCCAGATTTTAAAACGAGGACATTTTACTTCTTTAAAATCAATTTTAATGTCTAAAGTTGATTACTTTTAGACATCAAATAAGAAATAATCTAGTATTAAAAGATATTTAACTGGGAGTAATTTTAGAGGAGGGAGACAATAAGTCTTTCCTCCTTTTTTTATTTCCTCGCCTCTTTCAATAAAGAGAAATGATGTTTCAATTGATCTGTTACGAATTGACCAACTTGTTTTCCTTGCCAGATTCCTTGTTCAATAGCATCTCGAAAATGAATACCTCCATATAATCTCGACATAGATGCTTCCAGGGCAGCCTCTGAAAAAGAAGTAAAAGAGCGTGTAGGCAGTCCAAACTCTACTTCAACGTCGTCATTAAAAGAAAATTTATCTCCAAATATATGTGTCAATACAACAGACGCTGCTGAAGAAGCGACACTATGTCCAGATAAATACTCAGGGAATGGAGGCGTTTGTAGAATAGGTTTCCAAGATTTATCAAGAAACGCATGAATGGTTGTTTCAGGGCGAACTCTATGGCTTCTATATTTTTCATCCCAGCATGCTATAAAGGCATCATGAAGGGTAATAGCAACCATGGCATGTATGAGGGCAGTTTGACCAATTGATTGTTTCTCTTTTTTACAGGCAATTCCTGTTATACCTATCCAGTGTCCACCCGGCGATATTTTTTTTGTTCCAAATTCAACATGGCCAATTTGTGAAATATGATAGGGGTTACAATCCCAAAAATTGGCGATAGCTACTTTTTCCGCTTCTTTTGAACGAACTATTTCATAGACCTCTTGTAATAGTTCATAGAAAGGAGAATTTTTTTCAGTACTAAATGTAACAGGAGGAAGGGGTACAAATTGATTTGCTGAATCGAGAATAATTGTTCGAATGATACGCCAATGGGGCTCTACAGGCGCCATAAATGCGGGTCCTGTAGGTTGCCAAAAAGCAGCACCACGCTTTGGTGTATATCGTTTTAAGTTATTTAACTGAAGGAATCCATCCTTCATAGCCATTGATACAACCTCCATGACTATTTGGTTTATCAACTGAATTGTTGCTAAAGGAAGAGTTTTTGATAAAGAATCAACCTCTGGTAAAAAGGCTGCTCCTGATGGTAATAGTGCCGCGGCTGTTTTCCATAAGGCTAACGTAGAACTATTTACAATGTCTTTTTCCTTTAGAGACTTTTTTCCTGAGGCATTTTTAAAATTGGAAATTTTGCCAAGTGTCTGGTATTTATTTGGTTGTAAGGTTGCTATCACTTCATAAGCTGACATAGTTATATAGGCATAGTATCGGGCAGAAGCAACGGGCGATGTGACATCATTAACCATCATGTCTGTTACCTTTTTTAGTGCTGAAACATACGCATCGGATGGATGCTGCTGATTTGCTTTTAAATAGGGTATAAGACTTAAAAATAAATAAGTTAAATATCGCCACTTCATATATGCTGATTAATTAGCTGTTTTAAGAATCAACGGAGATTGATTATTGATGCCAACAAGGATGCTTTTAATCCGGTTTAAACCGTGAATAGATTTCAAACTTCTTACTTCACCTTTGAGATTTAATCCAGAGGTTAGTTGTGATACATAGGTGAAGGCTGCTTTTCCTCCTGAACCTTTTAACAAACAACCATAATTGGCATCCGTTCTGCCTATCCTTATCCTGGTATATGCGACATTTCCCGCCAATAAAATATCAATTGAACCGTCGCCATCAAAATCATCGGCAAGGATAGCGTGAACAGGTGAAAAGTTGGCTTCTGATGGCAAACTTCTAGGGGTGAAATGTCCGTTTATATTTTCAAGCCACATCGTTTCGAGGGTGTTGACCTCTAATTTAGGACTCTTTAAAAGTTGCTCCGGGGTGAAAATATTTCCCAAGGTTGCATTCGAATAGGAATCATAAGTGATGAATTTTTTTCTGAGTCCTACCATTTGATCTGTTATTTCGTCCCGTGTAGCAAATGGATAAGAAATGCCCTCATTATAAAAACATAAAATGGGATCTATATAGCCATTTTTGTCAAAATCATCGTAATATAATTCAATAGGTTCCTTATCAGATGCTGTACAAGGTGCATTTAAGCCCCAATTACCTGCAATGAGGTCTTTGTCGCCATCGCCGTCAAGATCTGCAGCATGGAGTACATTCCACCATCCTTTTAGAGGTTTATCTAAAACCTCTGCAGAGATTTCCTGAATTTTACCGTCTCTGTAAGCAAAAAATAGAAGAGAAGTCCATTCACCGCAGACTGCCAGTTCATTAATGCCGTCCTTATTGATATCTGTAATTAATGCATGGGTTATCATCCCCAGGTTTTTACGCCACGAAATAGTGAATGTCCCTTTCCCATTATTTTCTAAGAGTAAACTTTCAGGGGCATAAGGGTATTTTCCTTGTTCTACCCGCGCACCGATAAATAAATCTAAATCGCCATCGAGATCATAATCCCAGGGAACAACGACGGAACCTGAAAAGTTAAAATCGGGTAAGGTTCCTGATTGGGCTGCAAAAAATAAGCCTCCTTGGTTCATATAAAGGCGGTCTTTAAGTGGCAGCCCAGAATCTGCATCCCCATAGCCTCCAGATACCACATATAAATCGAGATCTTTGTCCCCATCGACATCAAAAAATGAAGCATAAGTATCTTCATATCCCGCATCTGCTAAAAGGGCGGGCTGATTGGAGGGTATGAATCTACCATTTTTTAGTTGAAGGAATATATTTCCTGCTTGTCCTTCTGGACCACATATATAAAAATCTTCTAAGCCATCTCCGTTTATGTCCCCTGTCGCCATTTCAGGACCATGATAAGAAACCATGTTAGGGATGAGTGGTTGTACTTTAAAATCATTAACCATCAATTCTTTATGTAAGTAAAGAAGGGTGTCTGTTTTTACTTGAAAAATGGTCGTTTTTTTAGGTAGTTCAACCTTAGTTGCAATGCCTGTAAGGTTTTCTTCAAAGAAATATGTTTTATTAATTTCCAGTTTATCTTTTAAACAATCTGTACTTCCTGAAGGCCAGATAATTCTAATGGAATCAATGACAGGGCTTGAAATGCCTATATGAATTGGACCTGACATCGACGATTGAAATCCATGTACCGGATTATTTTCATAGCTAAAGATACCAGCTGGCGTAAACACTTTCAGTTTTGTACCCAATGCATGGGTGTTTTTACTTTTCGACGTTAGATCAAAACGAATATACCCTTTTGATTTGCCAGATTCGATGGAAGTGTTTTTATAAATACCCGCGGGGGCATTCATTCTATTGAAAACGAGATCCAGGTCTCCGTCATTATCCAGATCTGCATAAGCTGCTCCATGAGCATAATCGGCACCCGTTAGTCCCCAGTCTTTGGTGCGGTCTTCAAAAAGGAGTTTCCCTGTATTTTCAAAAATATAGTTTTGCAGGGGAGTAGATTTAATGGATTGAAGCATCCCAAACATTTTATCATCGGTAGTTCCTTGGATATGTTTTAGTCGTTCATTGGCATAGAATTTAATAAAATCCCGATTAATCATATCCCGCCCATAACCATTGGTAACAAAGAGATCTTTAAATCCATCATTATTATAATCGGCAAATAAGGCGGACCAGGACCAATCAGTATTTGAGATCCCTGCAAATTGTCCAATTTCACTAAAAGTTCCATTACCATTATTCAAATGAAGCATATTTCGCATCAATTGATGATGAAAGCCATTGTCCACCATATTGTTATAAACCTCAAAATTATCGGGTGCGTAAAGGAGTTTTTGTCTTTTATTATCTTTTGGAAGCATGTCCAGGGTAAAGATATCTTGCCAGCCATCATTATTAATATCGGCAATATCGAGGCCCATGGAGAAATTAGAAATATGAGGAATTTGTTCTTTGAGCACTTCCTTAAAGGTGCCATTTTTATTGTTGATATAGAGATAATCTTCTTCTACATAGTCATTAGAAACATAAATATCTTGCCAACCATCTCCATCAATATCAGAAATATTTAATCCCAGGCCATACCCCAGTGGATTAGATTTTATTCCTGCTTTTTGGCTAATATTGTAAAATTGACCTTCGCGATTTTCATAAAGACGGTCTCCTGCATCGGGGTCAACCTGATTTTTCAAAAAAGCAGCATCAAAATTGCGAAATTGTTTAATATTATGGTTTAAGATATAAGCATCTAAGTCTCCATCATGGTCCATATCAAAGAAAGCCGCCATGGTACTATGGCCAGAGTCATCCAAACCAAATTCAGCTGCTTTTTCGGTAAAGGTCAAATCCTTATTATTAATATAAAGTAGATTTTTTCTTTTTTCAGGGGGTAAATTTCCGGAACGGCAAACATAAATATCGAGCCAGCCATCTCCGTTTACGTCAGCAACGGATACCCCGGTTGACCAACCAGGAGGGTTTTGGATCCCTGCTTTTTTAGTAATATCTTCGAATTGAAAATTTCCTTTATTCAGGAATAATTTATTTTGCTGAATATTCGAACTGAAAAATAAATCAATCAGGCCATCTTTATTAAAATCGCCGGAACCCACGCCACCGCCATTATAAAAGTATTCGTAAGTAATAATATTAAGTTCCGGCGTTTCGGGAAGCGTATTTTCAAAAGTTATACCCGTTGAAGAAGCGAACATAGGTTGAAACAAAGGCTGAGCATTTATTTCAAGACCAATAAAGAAGCATAAGCCAGCTATAAAGGTCGGTAGAAAAGACGTTGAAAATCGTTTCATAAAATTGGCTGGATTTGATAATCAAAAGACTAAAAATAGAACTTTTTAATGAACCCATCTTCATGATTTTTGGATTGTGACAAAAATCATATAAAATGAATATTTGAATAAAAAAAACAACCTATATCACAGTTGATATAGGTTGTTTTTATAAAAAGTAAAAGTTAAAAATCTGGTATTTAGTTAGATAAAAATACCTTCAGATTAAATTATTTACCTCCGTCCCACCAAACACGCGTAGAGAATTTGTCCCCACCCATACGGCTTACGGCTGCGGTAAAATTCGCTGGATTAGAACCGGCTTCATTTTCCCAATAGATTAAACGGCGTGGAATGACACTACCTTCAAATGCATTTGGGTCCTTGGTTGGCGTAAGCGCAGGATAACCAAGTCTTCTCCAGTTTGCGTAAGATTCCATGTCATTCAGGTAAGTAGCTGCCCAAAATTCTTCCCCAACGAGGCGAAGTTTGTCTTCTGTTGCAGCTGCTGCAAATTTACGTCCTGCGATATATGCGTCAATTTCAGCAGTTGTGCGAGCAAAAGAAGCATCAAAAGCAGTCCATGCCTGAATAGCTCCTCTTACGCCATTATTGAAGTGGGTTTCTGCATTTGCAGTAATCCATCCTCTAACAGCAGCTTCAGAAGAAAGCAATTCTGTTTCAGCATAAGAAATAAGGTAGTATGGGTCTTCCCAATCCATATACTTAATATTTAGCATAGAGAACATACGGGTACCAATACCAGCAGCCTGAAACTTAGTTTTATTGTCAGCAGAAAGAACATTAAGAAGGGTTGAGCTGGTATAACCATTAGGTAAACCAATGGCTGAAGCAGGATTTACGTCCCAGGTAGTGGTAACATCAGGATTTCCTGTTCCACCAGTAACAATCATCAAACGAGGATCTTTAGTAGCTTTCATCCAGTTCACAAAAGTTTCACTGACTTTGCAATCTCTTGAATACTTGTAAGTATTCCAGTAGCCATCATTTAAGCCATTACGGTTATGACCCTGAGGACCATTCAAATATTTGATGGTACCGTTATCTGCATTTGAAGAAAAAGTACCAGAGGCGTAAGCTTCAGCAAAAATAGCTTTACCAGTGTTGGCATCAACTTTCTGCATTCTCATAGCTACTCTCATAAGCAGCGCATTAGCAAATTTTTTCCACTTTGCTATATCACCGTTATAAATTACGTCCTGAACGCCAAGACTTCCACCTGTAGCACTTAATTTATCTCTGGAAGCTTTTACTTCTTTTACAATAGCTGCATAAATATCCTTTTGAGATTCATAAGCAGGAAACCAATTTTCTGGATCTTGTAAGCCATAACCAGCCTTTGTGTATGGAATATCACCATAAAGGTCGGTCATACGATGAAGGTCAAAAGCACGAAGTATAGTAGCTACTGCATTAAGATTTGCCTTAGTTGCATCCGCTTTGGTTTGCTCAATAATATTGGAATAAAGACGAACCACATCAGTATAATGTCTTTCCATGTAAGCACCGCTATATTGACCATTATAGTAGTATTTGTCACCACTAAAATAGCTGGCTGTAGATGCAGTATGCTGAATCATGGTAGCCGCATAAAGCATATTAGCTCTAGTGTTTTCATACTCCCCACCAATTCTAAGGGTTGCAGTGGTAAGCAAGAAGGCAGGATCCATAGAGGTCACTGCATTTTGGTTGGTGTTTAACTCAATGAGCTTATCCTCATTACAAGCATTTAAAACGAAAAGACTTGTGAGAATTAACCCAGTTTTGACCAATTTATTTTTCATTTGCATAAGATTAAAGTTTAACAAAATTAGAAGCCAACGGAAAGATTAATCCCTACGTTTCTGGATAATGGCATAGCGAAGAATTCAAGACCCTGGTCAGCGCCTGAGTTAGAGTAAGCTGATTCTGGATCCATATTCGGAGTGCTGGACCAAAGGAGAGCCAGGTTTCTGCCAACTAACTGAATAGCCAAACTTTCAATAGGTAATTTTTTGAATGAACTCTTAGGTAATTTAAATCCGATAGAAAGCTCTCTTAATTTTGCATAAGATGCATCATAAACAAGATTTTCTGTAATATCACTGTATCTGCTCCAGTAGTCAACCAGACGAGTTACCGGAACGGTAACATTTACAGGGGCACCTGCTGCAGTAACACCACTTACTTTTAAACCTGATTCACGACCTTCCAATGTTGCCTGGTGAAGTCCCCAACGGTATGCAAGCCAGTTTGTACCAGAGAAAATAGATCCGCCATGGCGAACATCGATCAAGAAAGACAGCGTAAAATTCTTGTAAGAGAAAGAATTAGCTAAACCAGCAGAGATTGGTTGACGACCATATCCAAGGATATTATTTGCATTAGCCGAACGAACTGGCATACCGTCTTCTGTGTATATTTTTGTTCCTTTAGCATCAGTTGCATGTTTCCATCCAACTATTGCACCAAGTTGTTCTCCAACGATGTGACGGATTCTCTCCCCTTGACGAACACGTGATTCGTTGTAGTTAAGGAATTGAATAGGGTTACCTTTTGCATCAGTACCTAAATTTACAGCCTCACTCACGTTATTTGCAAAGTTAAGGGTAACATCCCATTTAAAATCTCTGGTATCAATAGCTGCTACATTTAATAATAATTCAACGCCTCTATTTGATAATTCACCTACGTTAATTTGAGTACTTCCAAAACCAGAAGTAGCTGAAATACCTGCATTTAAGATATCATTAGTAGTGGTACGGTTGTAATAAGCAACGTCAACACCAAATCTGTTATTGAAGAAACGAAGGTCTGCACCAATTTCAATTTCAGATGAAGTATAAGGGCTTAAAGTTGGATTTGGAATTGATCCATTGGTTATTTGTCCTGCATTTGCTGAACCGTGTGGTGCGCTTAATAAACCATATTGTACGTTTAGCGCATAAGGATCAGGTCCTCCACCACCAACCTGTGCCCAGGAAGCACGAACTTTGGCGAAATTGATAAAAGAAGGTAATTTCAATGCGTCTGAAAGAACTGCGCTTAATCCCGCAGATGGATAAACCAAAGAGTTGTTTTCAGCTGCAAGCGTAGAGAACTTATCCTGACGACCTGTCATATTCAAATACAACCAGTTTTTATAACCTAGGTTAGCTGAGGCATAAATAGAATTGATTCCGAATTGAGAGAATCCATAGATACGACCAGGAGCCTTTACGTTATTTACACTATGGAAGAATGGAACAACTAAATCATTACCACCTGTACCTTTTGTTTTATTGTCATTTCTCATTTGATTTCCTCCGATAAGGTAATCAAAGGAAATATCGTTAAATTGTTTTTGACCACCTATCATGAACTCGATATTGTTCTCAAGTCTGTTGATAAATGTTTCGTTGTAGTCACCTAGTGGTTTGTAGGCAGTACCATAAGCTTCTGAACTCGCAGCATCGCGATTGCTGAAGTCTGTACCTACGCGACCCATTACATAAAGCCAGTCTGTCAAATCATATTTAGCTGATAAATTTCCGAAAAGACGATTGGAGATATCTCTTCTGTAAAATTGATGAGCAGCCCAATATGGATTTGTAGAGAAAGTATTTCCTTGAAAGCGAAGTTCCGTTAAATCGGCAGCTGCTCCCAGTTTTTCGCCAGGTCCCTGAATAACTCCAAATGGAATCTCACGTGGCTTTGTGATTACAGCGAAGTTTGCATTACCCGGAGAATCAGATAGTCTTGGACGGTTCTTTGCATCCTGGTAAGCATAGTTAGCTGAAACATTTAAAGTAAGCTTTTTAAGTTTACTATTGATGTTTAAAGCAACCGTTTGACGGTTAAAACTTGCATTTGGCATGATATCAGAATTTCTTAGATCAGATACCGCAAGACGATAATTTCCTGATTCATTTCCTCCAGAGAAGGCCAATGAATTATTTAACGTAGAACCATTGCGGAAGAAATCGTGGATAGATTCACCCAAATAAGAGTATGGACGGCTTATTCCGTCAAATTGAATCGTATTCGATCCGTCGTATTTTGGACCCCAGGCAAGACTTGAGTTAGCAAGTGCTTCATCCTGAGATACAAATTTCTTGCCTTGTACTCCTTGTCCGTACTCAGTTTGGAAATTGGTCATGTCAATAGCTTGATCTACCGTAAGATTAGAATTGAATTGTACTCCAATTCCTTTGCGGGAAATACCTGACTTAGTTGTAATGATAATGACGCCATTTGCCGCACGCGCACCGTATAATGCGGCAGCAGTGTTTCCCTTTAATACCGAAATATTTTCGATATCGTCAGGGTTTAAAGCAGAAAGTCCGTCACCACCGTCATTTCCACCCCATAATCCAGCTTGTCCAAAGTTGCTGGTTTCAATAGGAACACCGTTTACAACATACAATGGCTGGTCATTTCCACCTAAAGAAGATCCACCACGTATAATAACACGGGTTGAACCAGCAGCACCAGACGCAGGTGGAGAAACGTTTACACCGGCAATTTTTCCAGTAAGAGCGTTTCCAACATTCGCTGTGCGCACTTCCTGAACCATTTCACCTTTAATTTGCTGAATAGAATAAGAAAGGGATTTTTTCTCTCTACTCATCCCTAAGGCTGTAACGACTACTTCACTAAGCGCTTCTCCTTCCTCTAAAGAAATTTGTAGCGCTTGGGTAGCAGATGAAACAACAACTGACTGGGTAGTAAATCCGATATAACTGATTTCCAATGTCGCTGGAAATGTCTTTACCTGGATACTGAATTTACCATCTAAATCTGTGATGGTGCCATTCGTTGTACCCTTTTCTAATACAGAGGCGCCAATGACAGCACTGCCATCTGTAGTTGATGTGACTGTGCCAGAAACGGTCTGTGCATTTAAATTGCCCACCATCGAGATTAAAGCAATGATTATGGAGAAATCTTTAACACCGGAAAGGTTTAAATACTTCTGCCAAATACTTAGCTTCGGAATTTTCATCATAAGTTATGGATTTTGTTAATTAGTTTAAAAATTAAAAAAGTAAGTGCTTGTAATAATTAAATTTGTTTGCGCATCATTATATTTAGCGCACAAATTTCAATATGATTTTTTAGTTTTTTCATATTTAATACTAAGGTAAACTTTTTAAAAAAAATTACAAACTGTTAGTTATTAATTTAATTTAAAATTTAAATTAAATTTTGTTTATCTTACTGATTTTATGGTTTAAAATAATGATTAAAATGATTCCGAAGAAAATAAACAGGTCGGGAAATGCCATTGGAGTGGGAAGCGCTCTCGGATTAGCTATTGGTGTTGCCTTTGGAAATTACTTTGGAAATCTTCAAAAGTCAATGGCCTGGGGGCTAGCTTTAGGCGTATTAATAGGTGCTATCATTGAAATTTTTGAAAACCGAAAATCAAAGAAATAATTCAGATTAACCCATTCAATATTTTTACCTTTTTTCAGTCTTTATGAATTATTCTTATTTTCCGAAACTAATTGGACAATTATTTTCTATGAAAAGAAAAGATGCATCTTCTTTAATTTGGAAGGATAGTTTTATATGTGGGTATAAAAAAGGTTGGATTTTAAAAGAAAAAGAGTCCTCAATTTTAATTGAGAACTCTTCTAGTAGACCCACTAGGACTCGAACCTAGAATGACGGTACCAAAAACCGGAGTGTTACCATTACACCATGGGTCTATACCACTTTTTTGTAAAGCGATGCAAAAATAAGCATCCTATCGGTATAAAACAAGAACCTTTTAAAAAATGTTTTAATTTTCTTTATTTCCTGCATGGAATCCCGTATTTTTCAGTCCATTATCAAATAAATTTTCAACCTCTGCTTCTCATGAAAAAACGAATCATTTTCTTTTTGATTATCATAAATAATATGGCATTTGCTCAGAATGCACCTTCAAGTCTTAGCAATTTCAATGTATTTGTCAAAAATGCAGTAAAACAAGAAGGATTTTTTACCTATTATTATGATGATTCTGCCGGTAAAATATGGTTGAGTGTCCCAATTAGTTTTTTGAATAAAGAATTTTTATACGTAAATTCTTTGCCTGCAGGGGTAGGTTCTAATGATATAGGCCTCGATAGGAATCAGCTGGGAAATTCAAGAATTGTCTATTTTACAAAAAATGGCTCAAAATTGTTGATGGTTCAACCTAATTATGATTTTCGGGCAATAAGTTCCGATGCAGCAGAAAAGGCTTCCGTTCGTGATGCCTTTGCTTCTTCAGCCATTGCAGGATTTAAAATTGAAGCGGAAGAGGATGGTAAATTGCTCATCGACTTAACACCATTCCTTATGAGAGACGCTCATAATGTAGCGGCAAAACTGAGGCGGGCAAATCAAGGGGTTTATAAAGAAGATATTTCTCGCTCCATGCTTTATCCGGAACGGATTAAAAACTTTCCTAAAAATACGGAATTTGAAGCAATCATTACCTTTGCTGGGGAAGCAACGGGGAATTATATCCGATCTGTAACCCCATCTCCGGATGCTGTTACCGTTAGAATGCATCATTCATTTGTAGAATTACCCGATATTAACTTTAAACCAAGGATTTCTGATCCTCGCGCTGGATATTTCACGACAGATTACATGGACTATGCAACACCCATTTCTTCTCCTATCATGAAAAGGCTCATCAACAAACATCGGTTAGTTAAGAAAAATCCAGGTGCTGAAAAAAGTGAAGCAGTTGAACCCATTATTTATTATCTCGATAGTGGTACGCCAGAACCAATTCGTTCTGCCTTACTGGAGGGTGCTCGTTGGTGGAATGAGGCATTTGAAGCCGCTGGATTTATAAACGCATTTCAAGTTTATGTTCTTCCTGCCGATGTCGATCCGATGGACGTTCGTTACAATGTCATTAACTGGGTACACCGTTCTACCAGAGGCTGGTCTTACGGGAGTACGGTAACAGATCCAAGAACAGGAGAAATAATCAAAGGTCATGTTGCCTTAGGAAGTTTACGCGTTCGCCAGGACTTTATGATTGCTCAAGGTATGTTAGAATCCTATCAGGATGGCACAAATCCTGATCCACGATTGCTGGAAATGGCCTTGTCTCGTTTACGTCAATTAGCAGCTCATGAGGTGGGACACACGCTGGGGGTCGCTCATAATTTTGCCGCAAGTGTCAATGATAATGCCTCTGTAATGGATTATCCTCATCCCTTATTTCAACTGACAAAGGAGGGGAAATTAGACTTTAGTAAAGTTTATGATAAGGGAATTGGAGATTGGGATAAAATGGCTATCAGATATGGTTACGCGGAGTTTTCAACAGATGAAAAGGGAAATCTTTTAAAAATATTGCAAGAAACCATAGAAAAAGGACTACACTATCTTACCGATCAGGATGCAAGGCCTATGGGAAGTGCACACCCTTTAAATCACATGTGGGACAATGGCACCTCTCCAACGGATGAATTAGTTAGAATTTCAACCGTCCGTGAAAAAGCTTTACAATCGTTTGGCGAAAAAACAATTCCTTTGGAAGCTCCAATGGCTACGTTGGAAAATGTGCTTGTTCCTCTATATTTATGCCATAGGTATCAGGTTGAAGCTGTTGCAAAAATGGTAGGTGGCGTCCACTACACCTATGCTGGCAATGGGGATGGTCAGGTTACCAATAAAATGATTGAAGACGAAGTGCAAAGAAGGGCTTTCAATGCTTTGCTAAATACGCTTCAACCTTCATTCTTAAAAATTCCGGAAAGAATTATTCAGTTAATTCCACCACAACCACCAGGTTATGAAAGAGATAGAGAACTTTTTAAAATTTACACAGGTAATACTTTCGATCCTTTGGCAGCCGCAGAAGCATCTGCTGAACATACGTTAAAGTTTCTGCTTGCTCCTGAGCGCTTGGCTCGAATGATTGAACAATCGGCTCGCAGTAATACTTCCAGACTCTCTTTGAATGAATTATTTTCAACCCTTTTGAATAAAGCAACTCAATGGAGTTCTTTACCTGCTTTTGAACAGGAAATAGGTCGTGTTGTCCATAAAAGAATAGTAAATCATTTACTTAATATAGCAGGGGATAAATCAATTATGCAACAAGTTTCCGCTATTGCACTAGATGAAATAAGGAAACTGGAAACAAAATTACTGGTTAACCTACCTTATTCTCCTGCACAAAGAGCACATATCAATTATCTGTTAAATCAAATAAGAATCTTTAAGGAAAATCCAGCTGATTTTTCTATTCCCCCTGCGCCTTCTTTACCTGATGGAGCACCCATTGGGTGTGAGTGAAATTGAAAAATGGCTTTTAATAAATGGTCTAAACCAGCGCTTGATTGGTTTAAAAAAAATAACTGGAGACCTCAGCTGTTTCAATTGGAAACATGGGATGCCTGCTATAATGGCCATTCGGGGTTAGTATGTGCCCCAACAGGAACGGGAAAAACTTATGCCTTGTTGATGCCGTTTCTTTTGAAAGCCATCAACAAGGAGAAAGGTTTACAACTTATTTGGATTACACCTATCAGGGCGCTGGCCAAAGAAATTGAACTTTCCGCCCAACGTGCCATAGAAGGGCTGGGATTATCGTGGGAAGTTGGCATTAGAACGGGAGATACGTCTCAGAATATTCGAAAACAACAACTTAAAAATATCCCACAACTCTTAATTACAACGCCAGAAAGCCTTCATTTACTGTTAACAAATCCTTCATATCCAGAAATTTTTAAAAATCTAAAGGGTGTAGTTGTGGACGAATGGCATGAAATGGTAGGTTCAAAACGGGGCGTACAAATGCAACTTGCACTCTCATTGCTTACTAACATTGTTCCAAAACTAAGCATTTGGGGGATTTCTGCGACGATTGGAAATCTGGATGAAGCCGCCGATGTTTTACTTGGCGAGTATATTTTACCTGATAGTAGAAAATTAATCAAAGCTAATATTGAAAAAAGAATCATCGTACACACTTTAATACCTGACAAAGTTGATTCCTATCCCTGGGCAGGTCATCTGGGTATTCGAATGGCTGATAAATTGATTCCGCTCCTGTTATCTGGACAAAGTACCCTCATCTTTACTAACACTCGTGCCCAATGTGAAATCTGGTATAGACATTTATTAGAATTATTACCTTCTCTCGCCGGGCAATTGGCTATGCACCATGGTTCAATGAGCAGAGAAATACGTGACTGGGTAGAAAATGCACTTTATCAAGGTACTTTAAAAGTAGTCGTTTGCACTTCCAGTCTTGATCTTGGCGTAGATTTTCGTCCTGTTGATACTATCATTCAGGTGGGAAGTCCTAAAGGAATTGCTCGTTTTTTACAACGGGCTGGAAGAAGCGGGCATCAGCCAGGTGGGGTGAGTCAAATCTATTTTTTGCCTACTCACGCTTTAGAAATGATAGAAGGTGCTGCTTTGAGGGAAGCAATTGCTGAAAATAGTATGGAAGCCAGAATGCCTCCTGTCAGGTGTTTTGACGTGCTGGTTCAATACCTGCTAACGAGGGCTTTAGGTGTAGGATTTAAACCTGAAGAGATCTTTGACGAAGTAAAAAAAACATTTGCTTTTAATTCAATATCAAAAGAAGAATGGGAATGGGTGCTTGTCTTTATTCGCTATGGGGGAAATTCCCTGCAGGCTTATCCGGAATATGCTAAAGTGGAGGTTCAAAATGGAATTTGGCTGGTAACAGATAAATTAATTGCAAAAAGACACAGATTGCAAATTGGAACTATTGTAAGTGATCCTGTTATGCAAGTAAAATATGTTAAAGGTGGCTTTTTAGGAACAATCGAAGAATGGTTTATTTCTTCCTTAAAGCCAGGCGAGGTTTTTTGGTTTGCTGGTCAGGCATTAATCTTGGTCCGAATTAAAGACATGACGGTTCAGGTAAGAAAAAGTAAGGAGCAGAAAGGTAAAATTCCCAGTTGGCAAGGGGGCAGATTGCCTCTTTCAAGTGAACTCGGAAGGCATTTGAGGAATCAAATTTATTCCTTACATAACGAAGAAGGAACGCAGGCACCTGAAATTAAAGCCTTGAAACCATTATTGGAAATTCAAAGAAATAATGCCGCTATTCCCATGGAAAATGAATTTTTGATGGAATATTTTTCCAGTAAAGAAGGATATCATTTGACTTGTTATCCGTTTGAAGGTCGATTAGTCCATGAAGCTATTGGTTCTTTAGTAGCCTGGCGATTATCAAAATTAAAACCGCAATCCTTCTCAATTGCTATGAATGATTATGGTATTGAGTGGCTTTCTGACACACCCATAGAAATAGATGTAACGCTTTTAAAACAGCTTTTTTCTTCAGAAAATTTGTTCCAGCACCTGAGAGAAAGTTTAAATTCAATAGCGCTTGCCTCTCGAAGGTTCCGCGATATTGCCTCTATTTCCGGGTTATTGTTTAAGGGATACCCAGGGAATCATAAAAAAGATAAGCACCTCCAAGCCTCTGGCTCATTATTTTTCAATGTTTTTCAAGATTACGAACCAGATAATTTGTTACTCCTTCAGGCTTATGAAGAAGCCCTATCATATCAAATGGAGGAAAATAGGTTATTTGAAGCCCTAAAACGAATTGAAAAACAAACCATACTATTGAAAAAATGCAACAAAGCAACCCCTTTTGCATTTCCCATTATGGTGGACAGGCTGAGAGAAAAATTAAGTTCAGAAAAACTGGAAGACAGAATAAAAAAAATGACCTTACTGCTTGAAAAATAGGAATGATAACGCATGATTTATTTGTAGCGGATACCTTGTTAACCCTGGACGCGAGAAAAGTAATATTTTGGAGAGAAACAAATTCTTTGTTTATAGCTGATCTTCATTTAGGAAAAATTGCCCATTTTAGAAAATCTGGAATGGCTATTCCTGCCGCTGCGGCAACCTTGAATCTTGATATCCTCGAGTCATTGTTTATAGACTATGAACCTCAGAATTGTTATTTTCTGGGAGATCTTTTTCATAGTGCAACCAACAATGAATGGTTCGAATTCCAACATCTCTGCTTAAAATATAGCCATATAGATTTCTATCTGATTGCGGGAAATCACGACCTCCAACTACTTAAATATTTAAAAAATAAAGAGGATAACTGGTTGAAAAAAATGAATCAACTGGAACTTTATCCATTCTTGTTAATTCACGAACCAGAGGACCTCGCTGTTAGGTACAAACAGGAAAAAGGAAATTCTGACCTTTATAGATTATGCGGTCATATTCATCCAAAAATAAAACTGGTAGGTAAGGGCAGACAACAATTAAGTATGCCTTGTTTTTATTTCTCAAAAAACCAAGGCATCCTCCCTTCCTTTGGTCAATTTACAGGAGGATGCTTTATTAAAGTAAAGGAAGGGGATCAAATATTTGGGGTGTTGGATGATTGTATCCACCCCATTTTGCTTCCCAAATAATTAAATATCAATCGAATCATAGACAACGACTCTTTCCCAAAGGTGTTTACATTCATCGATAAACGCCAGATGCAATGGATCAATCTGATATGCATCTTGAGCTTCTGTTGTATCAAAAAATATACACAAGGAAATATCATAAGAACTATCAATAACAGGACGATCAGTGATTGCCGGTATGCCTATGTGAAAACCCGTGATATCAGAAATATCACGTAACTTTTCTAATCCTGCAACTAATTTTGCCTGATCTTCTTGATTTTTTGAC
>Ga0114975_10001457_pt1 | contig 16837 bp, 19 predicted proteins | sample S_130626_EF_Meta_FD_87031 | JGI IMG/M metagenome (GOLD analysis project Ga0114975, IMG submission 87031) | Freshwater microbial communities from Lake Simoncouche, Canada to study carbon cycling - S_130626_EF_MetaG | ecosystem: Environmental > Aquatic > Freshwater > Lake | place: Lake...
ATACATTATATTTTACAGGAACAGTATACACTACTTTAGGTAGAACGTTAAATGTCAATATTACAAGTCAATATGGTTCATTTATACCGGGCGGTTCAGGTGGAGGGACTTCTCTAAGTCAACTTTGTATATCTTCAACGCAAACTCCAACTCCAACACCTCAACCAACACCAACTCCAACTAAGACTCCAACAAATACTCCAACAAAAACAATTACACCAACTAAAACACCTACACAAACTCAAACACCAACTAATACCGCAACTCAAACTCACACACCATCAAGTCCACCAATTGTCTGTGGATTAGGTTTGACAACAGGAACTTACTATTATACAAATTGTTGTAATATTTTTACTCAAGGTAGTCAAGTTGGACTTGAAGTCTCATTTGATTATACTAAACCATTTGGAGGTGTTACAAAATTAGATACTAGAACAACAATTGTTTGTTCAACACCAACACCTACACCAACAACAACAATTACACCGACAAATACTGCGACACCTACATATACGCCAACAAAAACAGTAACTCCAACACCAAGTATTACACCACCTGTCACACCTTCAAATAGTCCGGTAACAAGATTAAAGAACGAATGTGATGTTATTACTTTATTTGATATGGGTATCAGTTGTAATGTTATTCAATCACCAACAGAGAGTAATCCGTTAGGTGGGATTTTATCAATAAATGTTACAGGTGGTACTGCACCGTATTCTTTTATTTGGAATGGAGTTCCAGGGACACAAACTTTATTTGGGATTAGAGCTGGAAGTTATGAAGTGGTTGTAACGGATTATAAATGGCCTGATGGTAAACCTGACGGTATATCAGATTATACCGCCACAACAATTTGTGAATTAGTTGGACAATTACCATCATTAACTCCAACGACAACTCCAACTCCAACACCAACATCACCTGTTCAATGTGTTGATTTATGTTTGATTGCGATTGCACCTATAGGTGTTACGAATTTAGGACCATTACAATTTGTTTGTAATGGAACTCAAAATGGTAGGTTTAAATGGACTGGCGGTGGATATGATATTATTTGGAATGTGGATAAAAATAGATGGGAGATTTATATTACCGGAACTACCACTCCACTTACTTTAGGTGGTGGTATTGTGGTAAGTACCACTTTTGATTTAATTCCGGATTCTGCTTGGACAACGTTGGGAGGAACTGTACAATATTCTATTACAATGACCAAGGGTGATTGTCCAATAGCAATTCCATTACAAATTGTTGTTGAAAAAACAAATAGTTCTTGTCAGGGAACTACCAACTGTAATGGTCAAATAACTTTATTAACTGAGGGTGGATTCCCACCGTATTCATATAGTATTAATGCAGGTGCCACATACACAACAGATAATAATTTCACCAATTTATGTCCAAATACTTATGAGATTCTTGTGAGTGATTCAAGTACTAATTCACAAATCAAAACAGTTACAATTGATTATGATTCAATACCTGTGACATATCAATTATCATTAGCAAATGTTGGTACTGCAACTCCAACTACAGTTTCTAATGTTTCTCAAACAGTTACACAAGAGATGACGTTAAATGTTATTCCATCTTTACCGGTTGGAGTAAGTGTTACGTTTAATTTATTATCAACCGCAGCAATTACTGTGAATGGGCCGGGTAGTGGTAATTCTTCAATTATTTGGAATGTTACTAAAAATGGTTCATCGGTTAATACAACTGTGGGACCAATTACTCCTGTATCTCAAGGTACAAGACCAAATTGTTCTCCAAATACTCAAACCATTACCTCAACTGATTACAGTAGTTCAATAACAATAACAAATGGAGATGTGATTAGTATTACGTCAACAACTGTGGATACAATTACTAATGGACAAGTCGCTTCACAAAGTAATTGTACAACAAATATTATTACTGAAATATCGTCGGTAATATCAACACCAACATTAATAGGTAATAATTGTAGTTCCGTCATTGGAAGTTCAAGACAAGTTCAAACAAATAATTTTACTTATGTTCCAACAGAGATAACTTGTGATATTGATATTACGAGTACAGTAACATCAAATCCAACAAATCAAGGAGGGACAAATGGTACCGCAACAATAACATTCACCACTACTAACGGTTCATCAACATATACATTAAATGGAGTTTCTAAAGGTTCATGTACATCACCATTCACTATAACAGATTTATCTTCGAATATTGAATATACGGTAGTAATTACAGATTCAAATAATTGTTCTGTAGAAAGTTTGTTTACGATAGGTGAAACAACTTTTACATTTATTGCCGACTATATAATGATAACATATGAATTTACCAATGGTCAAGATTTGGATACTAGAACAAGAATTGTGACACCAGATGTTGGACAAGACACTCAAAATGAATATTTGGGATGGGCTTGTCAATCACAATGGCCAAAATTAGTTACGCCATATTTAACTTGGGGTGGTGATAACACAGGAATTGGATTTGAATCGGTTTTAGTTAACTTAAATGTTTTTAAATTAGGTTATCCATCAACAACAGAAATTCTAATGGATATGAGAGGATTTTGGTATATTACAGTAGGGACTAATCCGGTAAATGTTGCTGCAACATTATGGAAAGGTGGTACCCCGGTAAAAACCGGATATTTATGGACAAATCCAACTGCAACAAATACTTTTAATATTGATTCAGTTGGTAAAGTAATAACAAGTAATGGTTCACCAAACAAGGCGTTAAGTTCTGGTGAAAGAATTGCAACATTGACATATAACTTAATAACAGGTGAAGGAATTTTAAATAATAATGATACATCAACACCATCAGTTTAAAATAAAATAAAATGACACAGAAAGAAGTAACAGTAATACTTTATGAATTAATTCCACAAGCAAGTCGAATTGAGAATAAAATTAATAATGATAAGAATTTTTTTATATTTAAAGGGGATAGTGAAAATTATATGGTATGTTATCTATCTGAAACTTCAGATAGTTCACATAGTGAAGTACTATCAACAATAACAGAATGCTATAATTGGATAAATCAAAATTCGTAAAAAAAACTATTTATAAACAATGTCATACATAATTAAAAATACTGCTGGACTAATAAATACAAGATTAACTGATGTAGGTAGGAGATACCTATCTCAGGGTAATTTTGATATCGCTTACTTCCAAATTGGGGATAGTGAGGTAAGTTACACTGCGGTTCCAAACTACAACCAAACAAATAATAACATTTTAATGCCGACATTTAATGCTCAGAATGATACGGGTTCCCCTCAATCAAATAAGCAAAATGTTAAATACCCATACTATGTTCAAGGTAGTAATGGAGGAACCTACGGTATTCCGTATATGGATAGTATTGTACAACCAATTTATAATTCTGCGGGTAATAAAGGGTTTTTTATGACAGGAGGAACTCCCGGAAATTGGGATGTTCAAATAAGTTCTGCTTACACTATCACATCAAACTATCAAGTTGATATGACCACATTAGTTGGTCAATCGGCAATTACCATTACATTAGATACTCTAATTTGTTCACCTACCACAAGAACACCATCGATTGGTGATATTGCTACAATTATTTATGATGGTAATGGTGGTTGTACTGATGTCGGGACATATCCGGTTTTAACTTACAAAATTCAAAATTTAAGCCCAACAACAGGAACAACAGGGACTACGACTTGGACATTAACTTTGGACAGGACAGTCCCTGATTTTACTGGAAAAGTTTTAGGTGGTGAAATGGCTCGTGTTTTAGTTTACCCATCGGGGATGACAGTAATTTACGATACAATAACTCCGGAGCCTTATTGGCAAACAGATGCATTTAATTTTGAAAGTCCTTGTGACGTGTCACAAAGGGAAAATACTCCTATTTGGAATATGAATATTCCATGGACTGAAAGTCCTGCTGGTGTATTTTCATTTAGTTCGGAAACTTATCCTAGTTATAATTCAGTGACTTATATAGGGACCAAAGAATATTTAGGATATAATAATAGCAGTGGACAAACAGATAGTTCAACAGTTAATTATTATAATTCATATAACGAACAAGTAATTGTTTTACCTGCAAATCAAAAGGCGATTGCTATTATTCATTATACCAATCAAGATATTGATAATGTTTATGGTGAGAAATTTGCTACAACACCATATGACCCTCAAAATCCAACAGATAACACAGGATTAGCGAGACACTTTAAATTAACTATACCTACTTTAATGTGGCATAAATCTTCAGGAACTTCAATTGGACAAACATTTTGGATAGACCCACCGGGAACAACTAATTTATGCGTTCCTCAATATATTAAATCGGCCAAAAATCTTGATATGAATGACCCGGGTATTAGATATTATCAATTATGGGATAATAATCCAAATCCAAATACGAATGGTAAATTAAATCGGGTTGGTAAAGTTTTTCCTGACCAAGAAATTATTATTATTGACGATGAAGAAATTATTGCTGCAATGTCATATAAGTCAAATAGGAATTGGACTTTACCCGCACCAAAATTATCATTATTAACTCCAAATATATGTTCACCTAGTGATACTCCTACTCAACCTTTGGTAACGAACATTACTCAAAATGTTTGGGTAACTTATCGATTTGATTCAACAGGGTTTACAGATTCATTACATTGTAATTATTATTCTAATATTAGTGCGGATGAAACCGTTGTTGCTGACCCTAAAAATGTTGCTGTTAGATTTGGAGGTGAATTTAGATTTTTAAATCAACCTATATATACATATACAAGTGCTGATTTAAGTGGATATTCTGCCAACTCAATGAAATTATTAGTTCAAGTGACAACCGGTAATACAAGACCATTAACAACCGCTTGGAGAGAAATTGATGTGACATCTGATTTAACAGGTAGTTCAATTAATGGGTATATTACTATGAGTGGTATTACAAATACTACTTTCCAAATTGATTTAACGACTTATACCGGTGCTCCAACTTATTATTTATCTAACTATATTGACATTCCTGAGAATGGACAAAGTAGTAATTTAAATTTTGGTGATGAGTATTACTTCTATGGTAATTTAGAAACTGATATATCTGCAACTATCTATGAAATGAAATATTCTGTGAATTTAGGTAGAAATCAATTTACCAACACATCAAATCCAACTTGGATGTCAGGTACAACTTCATATGTCACTGAAATAGGACTTTACAATGCTCAGAAAGACCTTATGGTTGTATCTAAGCTACAGTCCCCTGAATTACGACAAGGAATTCAACAATTTGTGGTTAAACTTGATTTTTAAATATGGTAAAAAATAAATTAAAAGAGAGTCCTAAAGTCTTAGGATTAGATGTTTCTACTCGAACAATTGGTATTGCGTTGTTTGACATTCAAAACATAGAATTATTAGAACTAACCCACATATCCCCCACTCCAAAACCTAAAGTTGAGGATAAGATTGAGGAATTGATGCTTAAAAGTAATATATTTAGACAAAAGTTGGAAGGATATGTTGGTATGGGGATTAAGTATGTTGTAATTGAAGAACCATTATTGAACTCAAATAATGTTTATACCGTTGGAACTTTAATGAGGTTTAATACTTTAGTATGTAAAGAAGTTTACGATGTATTAGGTATAGTACCACAATTTATATCGACTTACAACTCAAGAAAATTTGCATTCCCTGAATTAGTCCAAGAGAACGATAAAGGTAAGTTTGTTCTTTTCGGTGGATTACCCAAAACTATTGATAAGAAAAATGTGATATGGGATTTAGTTGCCAAAAGAGAACCCCAAATTAATTGGCAATATACTAGAAATAATACTTTGAAGAAAGAAAATTTTGATATGACTGATAGTTACGCTTGCGCGTTAGGTTATATGAAAATGATGAAAATTTGGTAGATTAGAAAAAATGTTATATCTTTGCTTGATAAATTAATATAAAGTGAGAGATTTTAATAGAATGACTACCATCAGAAGAGATACTGAAACCAAAAATCTTAGAAAAACAATTTTAAAATTTTCAAAAGACATTCCTGTTGTTGGAGAACGATATAGGGGTGTCTTTTCTATTATGGGATATAGGGTTTATGATGAAACTCCGGTTCATTATCACACAGAAATTGATGTTGTGTTTGACGGTGAATTAAAAGTATCTATATCTCCATTATCTGAGGATAAATGGTTAAGTTCAGACATTAAAAAAAATCAGAAATATCTTATCTCGCCTGTTAAACTTAATAGGTTTTTGAAAAGTAGTTTGTTCAAATCTCTTAATAGTCACTTAGGTTATTTTAACACTAAAATTAGTAACGACTATTCAATAAAAACAATAAAATGGAAGTAAGATGGAAGAGGAAATAGAGGTTTTATTGGAGTTAATTGAGGATGTGTTAGATAAACCAAAAAAGGTTTATGAATCAAAACAACAATATGGATATGATTGTCCTAATTGTATGGATATTAAAGGACTTGATAAAGGTGACAACAAGAGTAATTTAGAGATTAATCTTAATAAATTTATTTTTCATTGTTGGGGATGTGGAATTAGTGGTCCGTTGGGTCGTATATTTGACGACTATGGAACCAAGGAACAGAAAAAGGTTTATAACTTAATTAAACCTGAGGAGTTAAAGGTTCAAGAAGCAAAGAAAACTCAATTAAAACTTCCGGAGGGATATACTCAATTTAAAGACTCTAATCCAAGATTTATACCGCATGCGGAGGCATATAGATATTTAACTTCTCGTGGAATTACGGATGAAATAATTGAGAAATATCAAATAGGATATACTGTGACCGGAGAATTTGCGTATAGAGTTATTGTCCCATCATTTAATAAGAATGATAAATTAAATTATTTTATCGCTCGTTCATGGGTACCAAATAAAATGAAGTATAAGAATCCAACAGCTGCTAAAGATGAGATAATCTTTAATGAAAATAGGATTGATTGGTTTAAGGACGTATATTTGGTTGAGGGAGCGTTTGATGGATTCTTTTTGGATAATTCAATACCTATGTTGGGTAAGAAAATGAGTACGTTACTGTTCGAAACTTTATATGAAAACGTATTAGGGAAAATCATTATTTGTCTTGACGAAGATGCATGGGTTGATGCGTTAAATTTATATCATACACTTAATGGGGGAAGATTATACAATAAAATAAAAATAATCAAACCACCTAAAGATATGGACGTTGCGGATTTAAGGGGACAGATAGATGAATATTATTATGAAATATTGTAAGAAATATTTGGAAGTATAAAAAAAATGTTGTTAATTTGTACCATAATTAATAAAAACAACTATGTCAAATACAATTTCAGTTGATAAATCAACATTTTTAAGATTAAAAAAAGAGTATCAAAACGCTGTTAATACTTCAAAAAATACTTTCATGTTTGATGGTAATGAATTATTAACTGACTACGCAAAATACCTAATTGAATACCTTACACCAAAGTTTAAATAAAAAAATATGATAGAATTAAAAAGTATTGCTCAAGAAATAAGAGATTTAATTACTCAAAGACAGGAATTTTTAGGGTTGACATTTGAGGAAGAAGACCATATCTACACTATGAACGGAAAAACGGATTATCCTTCTGTTTCTAAAGTATTGAAGAAGTTTTATACTGAGTTTCCGACTGTACAAGCAGCGTATAATAAAGCGAAGGGTGACCCACAAAAACAACAAGAGTTGATTGAGGAATGGGCTGCCGCGGGAACATATTCAACCAATATGGGTAGTAGGGTTCATTATGAACTTGAAAAAGAATTGATTGAAAGAAATGGTTCGTATAAGGAAGTTCGTCAACCAATTTTTGAATGTGATAATGTTCAGTTATTTAAGAGTGATAATATGATTACCGCTGGTAAAAACTTTCTTGATTTAATGGAACAGAGAGGTGCCGTATTACTTGATACTGAGATGGTATTGGGTGACCCGGAGTTGGGGTATGTTGGTCAGCCGGATAAAGTGTGGTTAATTATGAATATTCATCAAAATGAATTTGGTTTAGTTATTACTGATTATAAAACAAACAAACCAAAAAACTTCCTTGAAACAAGATATACCAAAAGAATGTTGGAACCATACCAAAAACAACCGGACAATGCTTTGGGTCACTACTTCGTCCAATTACCTTTATATGGGAAATTACTTATCAAAATGTTAGAAGGAACCAAGTATGAAAATATTAAATTATATGGTTGTATTGTAACTCACTTGAAAGAAGATGCCGAGTTCGATGAGTACCGAGCACTAAAAGAAGTTATCTCAACAACTTTGGAAATGGATATGAAAAAATATTTGACAAAATAAGAATAAAGAACTATTTTTGAATAAAAAAAATATGGAATTACAACAACCGAAAATTAATTTAAAAGAGTGTCCAACGATAAAATGTGAGTCTTGTGATGGAATTTACTTTAGAGAGGTAATCTTCCTCAAAAGAGTTCCAAAACTAATGACAGGTTCAACTGAGGACACTACGGTGCCATTCCCAATCTATAAATGTGATTCTTGTGGACATATTAACAAAGGGTTTAACCCATTTGAAGAGGAAGAAAAAATTTTAATTAAAGAATAATGATAAACAGACTAGTACATTTCTCTGATTTACACATCAGGTTATTTAAGGACCACGATTTATATCGAGGAATCCTTGAATCGGCCTTAAATGAATGGAGAACAATACAACCCGACCGAATTGTATTCACTGGTGATTTGGTTCATTCTAAGAACCAAATGACACCTGAATTAGTTGAGTTTGTAGCTTGGATACTAACAGAATGTTCCAAGATTGCCAAGACTATTGTTATCATAGGTAATCATGATTTTTTAGAAAATAATAATGCCAGATTGGATGCTTTAACACCAATCATTGATTCACTAAAGAATGACAATATTGTCTATTTGAAGAATCGCGGAGTTTACCCTGACGATAATGTGAATTGGTGTGTTTATTCATTGATGGAACATAACATTCCACCTGACATTAACAAATCTGAGAATAAGAACATTGGGTTATTCCACGGACCTATCCAAGGGTTGTACACTGACATTGGATTTAAATTTGAAGATGGGTTTGAGGTGAGTAAGTTTGATGGTTGTGACCTTGTATTATGTGGAGATATTCATAAGAGACAAGTGTTCGACATTCCGGGAGGAAAGAAAGCGTATATGATTGGTTCCACGGTTCAACAGAATTTTGGTGAGACGGTAAATAACCATGGGTATGGTGTTTATGAGATTGATAAAGACCAATATGATTTTGTTGACCTACCTAATCCAAAACCATTCTTATCATTCCGTATGAACTCATTTGATTGTATTGAAAAAGGAACCGAAAAACTTGTAAATGGTGGAAAAAACTAGTGAGTTATTTGATAAGTTCATGACCACCTCTGAAGGTGACCCTGACTTAATTTGGAATAAAGAACAATTTGTTAATATGTTATTAACTGATGATGAGTTCTATCAAAGGTGGGGTGAAGATTGTTGTGAGGAATTGACTTATATTGAAAGATATGGATTATGGTTCACTATTAACTATGAAACCGGAATGGAATATAATACGAAAATTGAACCTGATTGGGATAATGATTATTATGAACCAACACCTAAAAGAAAATTAAAATGAGTATCAATATTGAACTAACCTCCGGTGAACACAAGGACTTATTAAGTTATTGTAAACTCAACAACTTTGAACCTGAAACGATATTAAAGAGTTGTTATTTGGAGGGATTCAAAATTGAGAAGTATGGACTATTGTCAGGTTCGGGAAATGTTGTTGAAAAAGAAGTTATCAAAGAAGTTATCAAGTATGTCGAGGTTCCTGTTATTGAAGAAAAAGAGGTTGTCAAGATTGAGTATGTTGAGATTGAGAAACTTGTTGAAGTGATAAAAGAGGTTTCGGTAGAAAAGATAGTTGAGGTTACTAAAGAAGTTATTGTTGAAAAGGAGACATCTGACAATAACCTAAAATCTAAATTAGATGCACTCCAAAACACAGTTCAAAAATTAAAACTTGATAATATTGAGAAGGACCGACAAATAAAAGAATATGAAAAAACAATTCAAGATATTCAAAAATTTAATGATGGGACTAAGGCAATGTATTTGAAAGGTTCTAACTTAGATAATAAAATTTAAAAAAAAAATTATGACACAATTATTATTATGGATGATTATGAGTTATGGGATGACCAACATAATCGTTTACGGAAGTATCTTTAATGGACCAAGAAACTCCATTAACAAAGCATCTAACACTCCAAATTACCCTTTTAGAGGGTTTTTTATATTTTTGAGTGATATGATTAAATGTATGATGTGCGCATCGGTATGGATTGGATTCTTCTTTGGAATTTTCTTATATTCACCTGTACATGAAATGTTAGGAGTTTCAAGTTGGGTCTCTTGGTTCTTTGATGGTATGTTAGCATCAGGTGCGGTATGGACAATAAATGCCATTGTTGAGTGGTTTGAAGAGAACCGAAAATAATATGGAAAAATTAAACGAATTTATTATAAAACAACTTAACGATAATAAAGTTCAAAGATGGATTATTAAGGCGACTGATTTGTTTGCTTTATGTAATAGTATGGGAATTCTTGATGATGATGAACTTATGGTTGACATTATCGAGTATTTGGAGAATAATGAAATTGATATTAATTTTGTTGGTGGAGAATCATTTTATAAAGATTTTACTCGACTTGAGAATAAAGTTAAAATGGGTCGAATGTTAAGAGGAAGTAAATCAGAAGTTCAACGGATGATTGAAAAAATAGATTCAATTAAAGTTCCTGAAAGACCGACATGGTTGGAAATGTATAGAGATGATTCAACGGATGAAAAAATAGAAAGTTCTAAAATGGAGGTTTCAGATGAAAATCCGTATCAAAGAATTACTAATATGTTGACTCAAGAACTTGAAGATAAAGTTAATTCTGGGTCAATACCGACAATTGAAGAATTACAACAAGAAATTAATAATGAAATTAACACAGGTGATATAACCGGTGAAGGATTTTAACTAAAAAAATAAACAATAAATAAAAACAATTATGCCAGTATCTAAAAAAAGAGGTGGAGCAAAGGCTCACGCAAACAAAGTTAAACAACGAAATCAAAACATTAAAGCTCAGTCAAACGCTTTTCAAAAAGTTATGAATCAACAAATGGAAGAGTTGAAAAAGAAATATGAGGAAGAACAAGCTCAGAGCGGAAACACTAAAAATGTTGAGGTAGTATCGCAGTAATAAACTATGGATTTATTCAATCCGCCACCAATTTTTAATTTAAAAAAAATGCAACACAATTTAGATGTGGATACATTAGACAATCCATACATTCAGGTTGTTTGGGAAGATACGCCGGAAAACTTCACTCAAGAGAGAATTAAGTCGGCAAAACAATATTTTACTAAAAAGTATAACTCAACCAATGTCAATGTAATAACGAAGGTTAAAACGACCGAGGACACCCAACAAACGATTGATGTGTCTGTGAATATCATGGATAAGAACTATCAAAAAGAACTTATCAAATCATTACTTGAAAGTAAAGGTCAAGAACAATACTTGGACCAAGTGATGAGTATTGATGGTATGGTTGAAAACCGAATGGCGGCCAACGAGGTTGAGGTAACGCCATTCAAGAAATGGTATATCAAGAAGATTGAATTTAGTAATTTCTTATCTTATGGGGATAATCAAGTTATTGATTTTGATAAGTGTGAGGGAATTACGGTAGTGGAATCTGACCCGCCAAACTTTGGTGGGAAGACGGTATTAACCGTGGATTTACTATTATTTTTATTCTTTAACACAACGACAAAGACACAGAAGGCAGAAGAAATTTTTAATAGGTTTACAGACAAGAACAAAGTAAGTGTTCGTGGAGATATTCTCATTGATGGTGAGGAGTATATTATTGCTCGTCAAATTGAGAGAAAGATGTCCAAAGCTGGTGAATGGAATGTAAAGACGGAGTTAGAGTTCTTCAAGAAATTATCTGATGGACAATTACAGAATTTCACTGGTGAGCAAAGGAGAGAAACGGAAGCGTTTATGAAAAGGTCTATTGGAACAATGGATGACTTCTTAATGACCATTCTAACCACAGCATCCAACTTGGAGGATTTATTGGAATCCAAACCAACCGCAAGAGGTCAGGTATTATCAAGGTTCTTGGGATTGGAGTTTTTAAAGAAGAAAGAAGAAACCGGAAAAGAAATCTATTCAGAGTTCTCAAAGGGTATGATTTCCAATGTTTACAACACCCAAACCCTGAAACAAGATAATGAGACCTCAACAACTGAAATTGACAGATTAAAGGGGGAGATTACAACGGCAACCGAAAGTATTGGTGAAGTAGATAGTTCGTTGAAAAAAGGTCAAGATTATAAGGATGGGTTATTAAATTCGAAACATGCTGACTTGAGTCAGGAACTTATTATCTTGGACCCGGTTAAATTACAGACGGAGATTACCACTTATGTTTCAAATAGTAAAACCATTCAATTACAAATTGATGGGATAAAGATTGTTGAACCAAGTGGATTCTATCATGAAGATAAACATGATGATGTTAAGGGTAAATTAACTGGTACTAAGATTGAATTGGGATTATCTAATAACAAGGTTAGTGAAATTGAATCACTAGTTAAGAAGTTTGGTGATGGTATTGAATGCGAACATTGTGGTATTAAATTGATGGATGCTGCAATCACCAAAAAGAAGATTGGAGAACTCGATGGGTGGAAAGAAAAAGTTAAAACTCTTAATGACCAAATTGTTGAATTGGATAAAGAAGAAAAGACTTATGTTCAATTGAAGAAAGAATTTGATGAATATGAAAGAAACAAACTTATCAAAGAGAAACACGAGGTGTCCTTGGAGTCAAATAACTTGAAATTAGATGCAATAAAGTTAAAACTAACAAGATACGAAGAAGTTCAGGATAAGATTAAACAGAACAACGATATTGACTCCAAATTGATTAAGGCGAACCTTCGTATTGATGAGTTGATTAGTCAAAAGAGAGGATATGAGAAAATTCAAAGTACCAACCAAAATCAAATTGAGAATCTGTTGGCTCGTATTGAAAAGAATAACGGTCTTGTATTAAAGATTGCCGAGGAGTTTGAAAAAGAGAAAATCTACAAAATCTATAATGAGATTTATGGTAAAAATGGTATTAGTAAGATTATTATGAAGACAATGATGCCAGTAATTAACGCTGAACTTCAGAGGTTACTTCAGGATTCTTGTTTATTCAACTTGGAGATTCGAATCAATGATAAGAATGAGGTTGATTTTATTATGATAGATAATTCTACCGGAATTGAACGACCAATCACATCCGGTTCGGGTTATGAGAAGACGGTAGGGGCACTTGCCATCCGGGCGGTGTTATCCAAGGTATGTTCTTTACCAAAACCACAATTATCAGTCTACGATGAGGTATGGGGTAAGGTTGCGAATGATAATCTCGACATGGTTGGGGAATTTTTTGATAAATTAAAAACCTACTTTGAAAAGATATTTGTTATATCACATAACCCAATGATATCAAATTGGGCCAATACGGTCGTCAAGATTACAAAAACAGAAAATGTTTCAAAAGTCACCCAATAATGGGGGACTTTTTTTTGATTATTAAAGATGGATTGTTTATGTTTGAATAAAAAGAAAAAAAAATAACATGAAACAACTAACTTATAACAGAAAAGGGGAGTCTCATTCCCCCCTCCTTTACTGGCAAACTGATGATAAAACTGTTGTAGCTATTTATCAAGGTGTTAGGGGTGAGAACCCGGACCTTGATTTTATTGTAAAATATAAAGAGGAGGGTAAAAGATTAAGAACTCCGTCCCACACTCATTGGATTGTTGATTTACTTGTTAAGTGTGAATTTAATAAGATGATTGTTTTAAATTACGTTAACGATTTGATTGAGTTGTATGATAAAACAGTTCCTGTAAGTTCGGTTGATGAGAGAGATACATATGAATTAAGACATAATATTATTGCAAATGACAAGTATAATGTGTTAAATCAACAAGGATATTATAGTGTTTCAACATTAACCGCCTTCATTGAATTATTTTCAATATGTGAGAAACAAACAACGGGAGCATTCATGTTCAAAGGGTTACTAACATTAGTAAAAGAATACTGTGAAGGGAAGAAAGATTTCTACCAAATCGTTGGATATTCTAAAAGAGTTTAATTATCTTTGTCAAATAACTTTAATATAATAAATATGAATTACTACTTATTAACAATCACCAATGATTTTACCAGTAAAGAAATGTGTAAAGAAATTGCTTTATCAATTAGTCCCATTGTTGATTCACCAAATTTAAAATTTCATAACACAGGAAACCAAATAATATTTTCGTTTGGAACTGAAACCCCAAAAAATGAAATATATGAATACGTTACCGGAATTTTATATGGTTTTATTGAAATTTTTGTTTTAACTGAAGTTGTTGATGAATTCACAGTGTCTTTACCAAAAGAAATTAAAGACCACCTGTTTGATTTAGAAAATGTGGGAGAAAATGTGACAATGAAATTAAACATGGAACGAATAAAGAAAAATTTAGATTTTTCTTATGATGACGATGATGACGATGATGACGATGATGACGATGATGACATTTTTACGTCAGATGATTTTAGGTCATTAATTATTAAATATCATACTACCGAACCCACCCCTACCTTAGACCAAATATTAGAAAAACTATACTCTGAGGGAATGGATTCCTTGAGTTCAAAAGAAAAAAACATATTAGAAACTTATAGTCAAAATTAAATTATGAAGGAGAAAACGGGAATGCCAATCAATCAGGAAGAAATCAATCATTATCTTAAGGACATCCGTAAGATAAAGGTTATGACACCTGAAAGAGAGAGGCATTTATCTGAAAGAATATTATCGGATAATATCACAGAAGGTGAAATAAAAAAAATACATAAGGAGTTATTGGAAGGTAATTTAAGGTTTGTTATTACCGTTGCTAAACAATACCAAAACCAAGGATTAGATTTTCCGGACTTAATTGCGGAAGGGAACCTTGGACTTATGAAAGCAATTGAAAATTTTGATTGGTCTAAGAAATTAAGATTTATTTCTTATGCGGTTTGGTGGGTTAGGCAATCAATTTTACAATCATTGAATGAAAATGCTCGAACCATCCGTCTTCCGGTTAATGTTGTTCAAGAGTTACATAAGGCAAAGAAGGAGTTAGAACGAGGTGGAATGGAGTTACCGGATAAGTTTGTGAACTTACCTTATACAATTAATTTAGATAATCCCTTAAATGAGGAAGGTGATACCTTAGTTGATATCTTAAATAACCCTAATGCTGACGCCCCGGATGCTGGTTTATCGACAGAAGATACTTTAAAAGATAAACTACTAAATATGTTGGATGTATTGGACGATAGAGAAAAGACCATTATACAAGATTATTTTGGGTTATCAGGTTCGACCAGAACATTAGAGGATATTGGTAATGATTTTACTTTAACTAAAGAAAGGGTGAGACAAATAAAAGAAAAGGCGTTGAGAAAATTAAGAAATGAGACTGCGGTCTTATTTGAATACTTATAAAATGAATTAAAGGGTGTATTTATGTGATACACCTTTTATATTTAAAAATAAATTAAAAAAAAAATATACCTATGAAAAATTTCATTCAAAAAAACTTTATTGTTATTGTGTTAGTGATTACTCTTCTAACATTTTTTAAGGGATGTGGAGACTCGAGAGAATTATCTAAACTAAGAAAAGAAGTTGAAACAATTAATGATTCTACTTACACTAAAAAAGAATTGAACATTGAATTAAAACTTATGGGATTAGAAGCTGAAAAGAGAATGATTCAAGCTACTGACCGAAAACTTTTAGATGTCCAAAGACAAACTCAAATCGAGGAGGAGATAAAAAAATTAAAAACAAGTAAATAATGAATTGGTTTCAAAAGAATTTTAAATCGATAATTTATATTGCATTCTTAGTGCCAATACTAACAGTTGCATTCGTTTCAATATCACATGTTACTTCATGGTATGGATTATCAAACCCTATTAGTTGGGCAATTTATTTATCAGTTGGTGTTGAGATTGCTGCCTTGTCAGCCTTGGCGGCAATATCGGCTAAGATGGGGAAAAAAGTGTATTTCCCATTTGGAATTGTCACATTAATTCAATTTATCGGAAACATATTTTTTGCTTATCAATATATTGATGTTAATTCGGAGTCATTTAAAGATTGGATGGACTTAGTTGACCCATTTGTTAGTTATTTAGGGGTTGAATCAGGTGACCCAATTGGTCATAAACGATTCTTAGCTTTATTTTCAGGTGGGATGTTACCAATAATTTCTTTGTCATTCTTACATATGTTAGTGAAATTTGAAGAAGAAGAGAAAAAAGAAGAAATACAATTACCTGAAAAATTCGATATTGAGGAATTAAGCACACTTATTGGTAAACAAGAAGCTGAATTAGAAAAAGAAAAATATACTCCAACTAACGAAGATTTAGAAAAATTAGAAATTGAGTTAATAAAGTTAAACGAACAAAAATTTGGTGTCCTTGAAGAATCTCCAACCGGAACAGATAGTCCTGATGGTTTACCTCTTATTGAGATAGAAGAGGTACCAAATGAGATAGAAGAGGTACCAAATGAGATAGAAGAGGTACCAAATGAGATAGAAGAGATACCAAATGAGATAGAAGAGGTACCAAATGAGATAGAAGAGATACCAAATGAGATAGAAG
>Ga0114975_10001458_pt1 | contig 16836 bp, 17 predicted proteins | sample S_130626_EF_Meta_FD_87031 | JGI IMG/M metagenome (GOLD analysis project Ga0114975, IMG submission 87031) | Freshwater microbial communities from Lake Simoncouche, Canada to study carbon cycling - S_130626_EF_MetaG | ecosystem: Environmental > Aquatic > Freshwater > Lake | place: Lake...
AAAGTATCAATTACAACTGGAAGTGTAGGTGTTACTGGTGATGTAAATGTTCACGGTTCTCTAGCTCTTAGTGGTGATCACGTATCTATTGATGTTACTGATACAGTTGCTATTACAGGAGATCTAACACTTAATGGTATAAGTTTAGGACAATATGTATCCACTACTGTAAAACCAATATTTATAAATACCAGACAATACAATCCAAATTCCGTAAATGTTATCGGTGGTGAAACACCACCTATGTCTTTAGGAACTGTTCGCGGAAACGACGATCCACTAAATACAGGACCTACTTTTAATGATTCGGGGACTTTGTTATCTGGTTGGGTATATAATAAAGGAGAATTTCAGCACGCTAACGCAAGAGATAAGATAAATTGGTATTTCCCTGCAGGAACATCTTCAACACAAATTAAAGATTTCAAGGGCTTCAACATAAATATACAAGGATACACTCATAGTCTACCATATATTGTTATATATACAATTGATCCAACAAAAGGTAGAGGATCACAAATCCACGGTTGGTATCAATCTCGTATTGAATTTTTATTTAGTGATGCAAACTCTTTAACAATTGATCCTATAAACGGATGTAATTATTCTCTGGTATATGGAGATTATGCACCATCACTAACAATTGGTTATACACTATGCCCAACAATTATTGGAGGCGAATCTGTGCCAATGCTATTACAGGATCCCACAAAAACAAGTGCAGAAAAGTTAGATTTGATTAAGAATGAAACAATATTAGCATATTCATTGCAAACTGCAACCGGAAATATCACTGGAACAGAAGGATATAATTATCAATTTGTTGCAAATACATTTACATTTACTGAAACACACCTTCAACCAAATAACGACTCTATTGAAATCAGTTTCCTTGGACAACTACCCCCCCCTTAATATGTCGGCACGTGTTTCTTGAAAATACACCCATTGGGAGATAAGTTTTTAATCTCATTTGTCACGACAAGTGGATTTTGATTATCACAATTCTCCATCCAAATTTTAATAATACAAAAATTCTTTTTTGGAGAAATAGTGATCCCTGAAATGGCATCAGTAAATTTCTTCTCGGAACTCAATGTTTTCCCGACTAAAACATAAGTCAATTCTTTCCAGACATCTACGACATATTTATTGTTTACTTTATAAGAAAAACACCCTCCATTACGATTCTTCACATCTTCCCAGATGGGAAGAATTTTTTCTTTCATTAGAAAGAGCATACAGTTTTTGATAATTGTTTCTGGAATTGTTTCCGTAATGGCAATCGTTCCTTCTACATTATTAAATTCACAAATTTTATTGTAACTGGATAATGTCCAATCATCATCTTGGGGGTAATGTGACCATAAAGACCAATTATTCTCCAAAAGATTCGCCGACAATTCCATTTTAATCATAATGTAATTATCTTTATATTTAAAATTTAATAAATTAACAAGTCATTTTCGAGAATGCGCAATGATTCTGTAGAATTCATTTGCAAGACTTCTACATTGCTCGTAATCAGCTGAACGTGATACTCAAAGTTGGCAATATCATCCACTTTTATACCCATATTTTTCAACAAATAATAGATGAATTTTTTGTTGATGATATTTCCGACAATCATATAATTGTATGATTCGGTTTGCAGTTGAATGTCAATCATTTGATCTTTGTGATACACAATAAACGAAAGCAACGACGTGTTAGACACACGATAATCTCCACAATCAAGATGTTGAGAAATGATCTTGTTGTTGATCCATTTGGATTTGTTTAACCGGTAATCATTGCGAATGATGAAATCGTAGGTTTCAGGTTCCAACAAAGACAACAACTGATCATTTCCCTTGTAGATTAACAATTGATTTCCATCTTCAACAAACAGATACTGTGGAATGGGGGGAACAACTGGATAATAATAGTGTTTCAGGGTCCTCACATTTCGCGCAATCTTTTGAACAACTTTTATTTTTGCAAATTCTTCCATTTTGGTTTCTAAAAATATTTCTACACAAGTATAATAATAAATCAGTTTGTAAATACAGTGCAAACAAACATCTAGAACTCGCATCTCTTTGAATCTATTTTTCAAATAATTTTTAAGTTTATTTACATACATTCTCATAAGTATATGTTGGAAGAAACACTACATTCCCGTTGACAACCTCCCAATTTTGTTTCTTTACCTGGCTACATGTTTGAGGTTGGGATGGTTGTGCATCCGGATATGTTTGGGGAGTAGATGAATATTGAGAATCTTTAGTTAGCGGTTCTCCTCTAATTACTTTGGCACCAAAAACAAACAATAAAATAGCCACGGAAACCGCCATAAAAATAAAAGGCATTAGAACAATAACCCATGAAACAAATGACAATCCAGAATCACACAACATATTTAATAGAAAAGTAACTACCACCATAATACATAATTTCATACCAGCCATTTGAAGATCACCATTAAATGAATCCACAAATACTTGTATTAAACTGAATATCATATAGACAAACGCAGGCGGGCATAAAAACATATATATTATGTGGTTATTTTTTTGAGTTAAATTAGTATTTTTTTAAAAATATATACATTATGGATCCAATACAAACTATTATATCGCAAACAAATTATACGGAAGAAGAAGCAAATGAAAAGTTACTAGAGCACGGCGACCCTATACGCGTTATCAAAGAATATTTAGGAATTGACTTGAATCCAAAACCACGTGAAATCAAATCAATCAATCAAGAGATATACAAATGTTTAAGAAAACATATTGATATTACGCATACACTTTCCGGACTCTCTGAAAAATCCAATTAATAATATATATTTATTATATGGATGGGAATACGATTGAGTATGACGAAGACATAAAAGAATTAAACTCAGACTTACTCAGTCGAGAAGATGATTCGAAAATAGATTATCTTGAAACAGCCAAAGAACTTATTGAATGTTATTATCAAAAACTACTTCATTTTATAAGATTCACCAAAAAATTTAAAATGTGGTGTCCGAAAACTGTACCAAATAAATTTGCTGATAACGAGTATATGGGGATAACTCGTGAGAAAAGAATTTTTTTGTTTGAAAATTTACAACATATTATGGAAGGGATTGACGACATTAAAGACACAGAAACAAATTTTATTGCTATGATCAATATATTTTTAATACAATGTGCAATGTTGTTGAATAATTTGTATGATACAACAATTGAACAAGCAACATCTGGATTTGAGGTAGAACCCTACAGTGATGAGTATATGTTTGATGTGTATTCACGAATGCCTTACCATTACATTAATATCGAAGAACTCCACGCAAACAATAAAACGTTTTTGAATTATAATGAACTAAAAGAACTTTTGCGAATACATTGTAAAGAATTTGTTCTGAATGCGAATGGTGAAGAATACAATTCTTCTAATATTACAGATAAGAATAACTATATTTTTTTAGTAGAATGGGAAAAGCATAATCCACAAAAAGTTATATTTGGGTATATTAATAATATTTTTTTATGTGAATTTTCCCCATTATTGCATTTTGGGGATACATCTTGTCTTACACCATTCAGCAGCATATTCCACGATCATACCCACGCAACTTATTTTTTTTTGGAAAGGTTTATGCATATGCCAACAAAATTACATAAAATATCTAGTTTTTACAGATTTTGTATTGATAGTAAAAATAAAGGGAATATAAGTATAAAAATCTTTAATAAACTAAAATTAATATTCTATGAAATCCTTCACGAAAATAATTTTTTTGATGAAACTATCATAGAAGGTTTTTTTACTAGTTCTGAATTTTATGAAATGGTTAGCAATTATAGTAACATGGAAAATTTTGGCAATGCTATTCCAAAAAGAAACAGGGGTGATGTTGCTGGGTATTTGAGAAGTTGTTATGAAACTTTTTATTATATATATAATAAATGGCTATTAGATATGAGAGAGGAATCAACACATATAATTGAGATACCTGAGGCAATGCGAGGAGGAAGAAAATCTCGCAAACAGAAACAAAATCATAGAAAAAAAAAGTTAACTAATAGAAATGGCAAACCACCAAACCCAAAATGGAAAACGAAGAATTACCGTTAAAAATAATATTTCATTAAAAGATGATTTCTATAGTTTTGCAAATAAAGAGTGGTTAAATCAGACAAAAATACCAAAAAGACACCAATCCTATGATAATTTTATAAGTTTGGGAGAAAAGGTTGAACGACAACTCAAAAAAATAATTCAAACTACCCCTCCACCCAAATTTGCCAAAAATGTCCAAATGATTCAAATTGCAACTCATTGGAATGACACCGAGGTTGAAAAAACCTTTTTTCGATTGTTTGGCGAAATGAAATCAATTATACAAGAAAATAATTTTTATAAATTTCTTGCATTTTTGATTATAAATAACATAAAAAATGTTTTTGACTTAGAGGTGGAAAATTCGATACATAAAAAAGAAAAAATAATTGTAATAGGTGCTTCTCAACAAACCTTTGCAACAATCGACTACTATACTTATCCTAAATATTTCGGTGTCCGAAAGGCCTTCAATTTGTTTTTAAAACAAATTTTTGATGTTGTTGGGTTTGAATCTTCCGATATTCTTTCAATGGAAGAATTTTTCGTGAAAAACACAAAACCCGAATCATTTTTAAGAATTATTGAAAATGTTTATAACAAAGAAAATGAAATGTCTTCAAAAGAATCTATTGAGAAGTGTTACTTTGATTGGGAGGAATTGTTAGAGTACTTGCAGTTTGAATTTAAACCCACGAAAATACTCATAGAACAACCAGAATACCTTAAAAAATCAATGATTTTCTTAAAGGATTGGAATAAACCATCATTCCTACCTTTTTGGACATATAAATTACTCGCGAGAACCTCTAATTATCACAGTAAATTATATCAATTAAGTTTTGAATTTTTTGGAAAGTTTTTGTATAATATTCAAAAAAAACCTGATTATTCAGATATGGTTTTATCAAATATAAGTTTGTGTATGAATGTATATTTAAACGAACAATATATTCATTATTTTACAGATTCGAACAAAATACAGTATTGTCGAAATTTTGTCTTTTTCGCAAAAAAAGTTATTATTCAAAGATTAAAGAAGAGTCGATGGTTATCTCCGTCTACTATTCGACAGGCTGTCCATAAAATACAGAAAATAAAGGTTTTTGTAGGAAACAAACCAAGGGTGGATAAACAACCAGTCATTCAATATTCCACAAATATGTTTGAAAATTCCTTGCTATTTTCGAGAACTATTTCATCTGATATCATACAAAAATTTAAGAATATTACTTCACCTTTTATTCATTATATAGGAGATATGAATAGCTATGATGTCAATGCAAATTATTCTTCTCTTGATAATAGTATTTTTATTCCGAGTGGTATTCTTCAAGAACCCTTTATGGATCTCAAAAAACCATTTGTGTATAATTTATCCTTTTTGGGGATGATTATATGTCACGAGTTATTGCATTCATTGGATGACGAAGGATGCAAATACGATGAAAATGGTCTCTATCATAATTGGTGGAATGAATCCGATAAAGAAAAATACAAACAAATTGAAAAATCCGTAATAAAATTATATGAACATTTTACAAAAAATACAGATAGTGTTGAATCTCTAAAACTTGGAGAGAATATAGCTGATATTGGGAGTATGTCAATTGTGGAAGAAATTTTGGAATATTATTTAACAGAAAATAATATTACTGGAATGGCACAAGTACCGTATTTTAAACACTTATATTTGTATTATGCATCTATGTATAAAAAACAAAACTATGAATCATTTATGAAACAAACTCAATTAGATAAACATAGTTATTCAAAATATAGAGTAAATTGTGTTTTGGCAAATTCACAAAAATTCAAGGAATGTTTTCAAATATCCCCCTCTGATAAAATGTATTACTTTGATGAAATAACCCAACATATTTGGTGAATTATTTTGATTTTCCTAAAATATTTCCATAACGCTGTTTAATATTAGAAGAAGGGATCAATTTAGTATTTAAAATAAATTCATCATTGTCTTCGTGTAATTCTGGTAAAGTACGTGTAAGAGGTTTATCAGTTACAATAAACAATTTGTCAGATTGATACAAATTTCGATATTCTTCAATGGTTAAATTGCCAAAAAATTTATCCAGCAAATAATAAGGCGAGGGGGCAGGTTTAATATTTTTTTTGTAATCATATGCTTTTCCATAAATATTATTTAGTAGATAATATCTTTCAAACTTGGTACTTGTATCGATGTTTTCATTCATAAGAAATGCTGCACTACATTCGGGAGAACAGAAGCACCCATAGGATTCATATGAATCTTTGTGATAGAATTTGGGAATATATATGATAGGGGTGGTGAAAGGAAATGTACACCAAAAACAGGATGACTTTTTTTCATAAATATAATTGTTGTGCAAAGAATGCTTTAATTGTTTAATCTTTTTCCATATAATTTTATTATTTACTTCTTCCTTTTTTTCCTCTTCCACAATGGCATTTTTCACATTTATTTCTTCAAATTCGAGATCCCGTTTATTTGTAAAATGAAATGTATCTAGTGCTTCAGCAGTTTCAGTGAGATCTTCAATCGAACACTTTAAATGTACAATTACATTTGGCAACTTGTTTTCATAAGTAATTGGATATTCTATTTTTGTTATAATTTTTCCTCCTTTGGGTTTTCTCCCACGTTTTTTGGGAAGCTCCTTTTCTTTCTCCACTTCTTCCTTTTTTGATTTTCTTCCTCGTTTTTTAGGTGCTGTTTCATCCATCTAATAAAATATGTAAAAGAGTTTATATTGTTTTTTATAAAAATTATGGGAGATTCAAGGATTTTGATAAAATTTACCATTTTCATCCAATCTGCTTGGGATGCACCTGATTGATAATTACGCGTTTTTGGTTCCCTATCTTTGTATTATTATAAAAATAGCAATACCAAATAGTATTGCAAGTAAGATTCTAATAAAGTTAATTTTTGACCATATAATACAACTATTTTATGAATTTTGATTATTTAAGTATTTAAACATTACTAAATTACAAAAGTATGGCAAGTATTCCCTGGGTTGAAAAATATCGGCCATCTCATTTAGATGATGTTGTATTATCCGATCTTAATAAGCGTATTATTTATAATATTATAGAGGAAAATTATTTTCCGAATATTCTTTTGTATGGTCCACCTGGAACCGGGAAGACGACAACTGCAATTAATCTAATAAATGCATATCAACACCGGTATGAACAACAAAACAAGGAATTAATTATCCATCTGAATGCTTCCGATGAACGTGGTATTGATATTATACGCAATCAAATTTATCAATTTGTAAAAACCCAAAATATGTTTAACAAAGGAATGAAATTTGTTATTTTGGATGAGGTGGATTATATGACAAAGATTGCGCAACAGGCATTGAGAAATTTGATGCAGGATTATAATACAAATGTCCGTTTTTGTTTAATATGCAATTATATAACTAAAATAGATGAAAATCTGCAAAATGAATTTTGTAAAATACGAATGAATGAAATGCCAAAGGAAGACGTTGTTGTTTTTTTGGATAGTATTGTAAAACAAGAGAATATCGAATTAACATTAGAAGAATTATATCAAATCCAACAATTTTATAAATCAGATATACGCAGTATGATAAATTATATTCAGACATCTCAAGATTGTCAGTTTAAAACAAAGGTAATTAATAATCAGTTGTGGGATAGATTGTTGAAGACAATTCTTTCCGAGAGTTATAAAGAAATAAATATAAGAATCAATACTATATCTATCCAATACAATACAGATAAGAAAAATATTGTCAAAGAGTTTTTAAATTACTTGATAATTCACAAAAAGGTCGTTGACAACGATTTTCTGGATTTTGTAGAAGGTCTCTTTCACACAAATGAGATAAATCTCAATTTAATGGTTAATTTTCTTATCGAGAAATTAAAATTAAAAATTGATTTAAAAATATAACTATAATTCTATTTAAAGAAAATGTCAGAGATCGATAATGAATGGGAAAGCTTTATGTCCGGAAACAATGTAGATATCAAGGAACAAGATATCGGTAGTCGAGATATGCCACAACCATCCGAAATCTATATCTCTACAAAATCAAAGATAGGATTTTTGAACACTTCGGTCGACATTCGGAATGTTTTTTGGAAAATCCCCATTTTACCATATTGGATCGCAGAAGAAGGAATCGTCAAGAAGCAGATAAAATTCGTATCTCAGGATGCAAGCGAACTAGAGGAAATAACCGAAAAGTCGAAGGAGTATGTTTGCGTGGATCATCAGATTATCACGCATATAGACAATCCAGAGGGCAGGATTAAGTTTAAGGATATTCGCAAGGTAAGTATAGGTATATCCAAAAAGGATATTATGAGTTATCACTCTAAGAAAAAGAGTGCATTTTACAATTGTTTTGTTATTATTATGAGAATTAAATACGAGGATGTTTTCAGAGAGATTCACGTAAAAGTATTCAACACTGGAAAACTGGAGGTTCCTGGTATCCAAAATGACGATATGTATTTTATCGTCTTGGATAAATTGGTGGAACTACTTAAACCCTTGATGGAATTTTCAGAACTGGCTTATAACAAAACAAGTGAAACAATTTTGATCAATTCAAATTTTTCGGTCGGATTCTATATTAATCGAGAAACATTGTATCGGATTTTGAAAGACAAGTACAACATTGAATGCATTTACGACCCGTGCTCTTACCCAGGGATCCAGTGCAAGTATTACTATCCAAGTGAACTTATCGATTGCGAGGACGATTCCGTCATTTCAACAATGACTGGACAGAATATAGGGGAAAAGTTGTTGAGTGTCTCTTTTATGATTTTTCGAACAGGAAGTGTGTTGATTGTCGGAAAATGCAACGAGAAGATATTAAGACATATATATTTGTTCTTGAAAACAATTTTCAAGGAAGAATATTCTACTATCTATCAAAACGATTTCGCGGTGGTAAAAGAAAAAACAAAAAAATTAAGGAAAAAAGTGATTATTATGAATATTTGAGAAATTATAGTTTTACGTTAAAATAATATAAAGATTTGCTAAATGTTTATATTATGACAGAAAAACATAGATCACCTTCCGCATCCACTTTACAACATATGCATAATTTGTCTGTTTCAGAAGATAAGCCAGTATTATCTGATTATTGGGTTGCTTCGCTACAGAAGAAGGCTCTCATAGGAGTCCGAGATAATAATGAAAAAATGTTGGTGAAAAGTGCCGATGAATACACGAGCCCCATTGCAAAATTTTTTAAGAGTGAAAATGAATATATTGTTGTTACTGAAAATTCTATTTATGTAGTTAGTTCTGATATACCTACAAAGAAGATTGCTTAATTTATGGATATCCATAAGTAAATTTACTATCATAATCTATTCCCCGTGTTATATTTTCTTGGTCAACTATTTCTTTTTGTGTTAATGGTTTTGCTGCGCTCTTTGAAAACTTTTTATTTGCTTTAGTTTGTTCATATGCTGTATTGGCATTATAATATTTATCCCATTCGTCTGATACAACTCGTCTTTGGTTTTTAAAATCAGTTTCAGATTTGGACAAGGGAAGGCCAAGTTTACTTTTAGTGAAAGCACTAAATCTTGATAAAGAACCCTGTTTTTTTTGTATATCAATTGTTTTATTTTTAGGAGGTATAGGCTGTATAGGCTCAGTAGTACCTCCAAATTTTCTAAATCTTCTTGCTTTACTTCCTTTTCTAGACCTTCTTGCTTTTCTTGATTTCATATTATACAAGTATATTTTTTATTTTCACGAAAAGCTATATACCCGGTCTAAAACCAGGGTTTGAAGCAGTTCCAAATGATGGACCTCTAGATGTTTTATATCCAAACCCTTCTCTTGAATATAAATTTTCATCTCTAGCTTTTGAAAAATAGTCGGGTGTGCATTTGTCTTCTCTTGTTTTATTTTCTTCATAATATTTTTTGTCAAAATCTATTGCTACCATATACCTTGGTTCACCTGGTATTTTATGAAATGCGTTTGTACGTATAAAATACTTACCATTTTCATGTAATATATCAGATTCGGTTGGTGGGTTATAAGTTTGAAATTTACTTTTATCGAAATCAATATCAACTTCACTAACTTCGCCCAACAATCTTTTCCAATAATACTTTGAATTTCTAATTTTTTTATTAGTTATAAAAAAAATTTTTGTATATAGACGATCACTAACATCTAAATTTTTATACTCTTCTGGAGTATATATTTCCCATTTAAAGAGAAATTTATTTTTGTCGCCAAGTGTGCTTGGTATAATGTCGTCTATATCACGACAAAACCAATCATTTTTACTATTTTCAATATATGTATTCAACTCTTCACCTCCTCCTATAAATTTTACTGTTCTTCGGCGCCTATTTTTAGATCGATTCGATCTTCTATTTGTCTTCATATATTTATAAAATATTATAATTATAAATATATTTTTTGAACACACTCTACCATTAGATTCGAAGGAAGATTATCCAATACAAAATTCAGAAAGCGCTTTTCGTGAATTGTTGCAACTTATAAGAATGCCTGAAGAACAAGAAAATAACGAACAACATTACGCCGGCAAAGAAAAACTAGGCGATCTACATGTTTACTTGGATAACACCAACCGGCCTATGAAATTTATAAAAACTTCCGAATTAAATGCAATATCACCAGTAAAATCTATGGGGGAAAAACTCGAAAATCTTACCCTCGAAAACATCGAACTTATCGAAAACATCGAACTTATCGAAAACAAAAACCCCGAAAGCCCACGAAAAATAAACAAAAAAATTAAGAACTACACGATTCGCATTCTTTTTTTTCTGGCTCGATAGTAAATTGTTGTGCAGTATGTTTGGGTTTTCTTCTCAGATAATAACATCCTGTCTTCAACCCCTTTCCCCACGAATAAAAATGCATTGATGTCAAAATGTTATAAGTAGGATCTTCTACCCATAAATTTAAACTCTGACTTTGACAAATATAGATTCCTCGATCAGCACTCATATCGATCAGGTGACGCATTGGTATTTCCCAGACAATCTTGTATTTGTCTCGAATATGTTGTGGTAAGTCCAAATGTTGAATACTTCCTTTGTTTTCAATAATATTATTTTTTAATTTTTCAGTCCATAGATTCATATCTATAAGTTCTTGCATAAGATATCGGTTTACGACAACAAACTCCCCTGCCAATGTTCGCCGACTATATATATTTCCGGTAATCGGTTCAAAACATTCATTGTATCCTAAAATCTGAGACGTACTTGCAGTCGGCATCGGTGCTACAAAAAGAGAATTTCGCAATCCATATTTTACGATATTTTCTTTTAATGTAGTCCAATCATATCTATTTGTGTGTGGTGTTTTCTCCCACAAATCAAATTGTAGTTTGCCCATCGATGCAGGAGATCCAACAAAAGATGTGTAACTTCCATAGGAATCATTGTTTATCTTCATTGTTTTTTCTTCCTCTGTAAAAAATATTCCAGACTTTTCTAATCGATCATACATTGTTTCGCGTTTTGTGGAGCAATCAAACTCCGCTTTAACAGCAATCGATCTATCCATTGATATGGAATTGCTTTGTTCCAACGCAGCATGATAAATTGTCTCAAAAATATTCTTGTTAATTAGTTTCGCTTCTTCCGAATGGTATGGGATATCCATCAAGAAAAACACATCTGCTAGACCTTGTACACCAATACCAATAGGTCGATTACGCATATTACTTCTTTTCGCCTTATCCGTTGGATAAAAGGTTATGTCGATGACTTTGTTTAAATTTTCCGTGATAATTCTTACCACATCGTGCAATTTTCCATAATCAAATATTTTGTTTTCGACAAATTTGGGGAGTCCTATACTTGCCAGATTACAGACGGCGGTTTCATTTTCGTCTGTATATTCTATAATTTCTGTACACAAATTCGAACTTTTGATAGTTCCTAAATTCTGCTGGTTTGATTTTTTATTCGCAGCATCTTTGTACAACAAATATGGGGTCCCCGTTTCCATCTGCGAATCAAGTATTTTAAACCATAAATCTCTCGCATTTATTTTCTTGAATAGTTTGCTTTTCATAGATTCACACTGGGTTTCGTATTTATTATACAATAAACGAAATTCTTCACCATAAACATTATCTAGTCCGGGAAAATCATTTGGGCAAAAAAGGTGCCAATAACTGTCTGATTTTACGCGCTCCATAAATAGATCAGGAATCCATAATCCATAAAAGAGATCACGTGCCTTCATTTCTTCATCGCCGTGATTCTTGCGCATTTCGAGAAAATCCTCTATGTCTACGTGCCACGGTTCTAAATAAATGGCAAAGGAACCATTGCGTTTCCCCCCTTGATCAATAAATCTGGCTGTATTATTAAACACTTTAAGCATAGGAACAATCCCACTCGAAGTGTTTTTCCGACCGATTGAAGAGCCTTTGCCACGTATATTGTGGATATGTAGTCCAATTCCTCCTGCGTGTTTGGATATTTTTGCACAATCTTTAAGAGTGTTAAATATGCCATCTACACTATCTTCTTCCATTGCAACTAGAAAACAAGAACACAATTGGGGGTTATGTGTCCCGGCATTAAAGAGTGTTGGTGTGGCGTGAGTGAAATATTTTTGTGACATTAAATCATACGATTCTTTCACTTTCTGAATATTGTCTTTGTGAATACAAATAGCTGTTCTCAACCACATACTTTGGATGGATTCCACAATAACGCCGTTGAGATTTTTCAACAAATAGGCACGTTCTAATGTTTTGAATCCAAAATAATCAATCAAAAAATCTCGATCTTGTACAATCATTTCATCGAATTCGTTAGAGTGGGTTTGAATTATTTCGTAAAATTCTTCACTGACAATATCTTGTTGACTCAATAATTCCATTGTTTGACTGAACGAGGAGGAAGTATTCGCTTGATGATTGGATATGATAATATAACTTGCCAATGTTCCATAATCGGGATGGTTGCTTGTCATTGACGCACACTGTTCCGCCGTGAACTCATCTATTTTTTTGGTTTCGATATTATCATATAAGCGATCAATAACTTTGATAGCGAGTTGTGTATAATTCAATTGTATTCCTGCTTTTTCACCCATTAGACGAATACGGGTGAGTATTTTATCAAAAGAAATGTCTTCTAAACTACCATCTCGCTTAATTACCTTCATAGAATCCATTTTGATTATTATTCTGATTTAATTTTATATCGTTTTCTGAAATTGAATTAATGTCTTGGTCTCTTGGCCTGTTTTTTATAGCGTTTGTTTCTAGATTTAATTTTTTTCGCAGATATTCTTTTACGGGTCCTTTTAAGTTTTCCTCCAAATGAAGGGTATTGAACTATTAATAAATTTTTTATCTCATCTCCTTGTCCTTCCTGGCAATGCGATGAACTAACCAATGTAGATGCTTTAACAATTTCTTTCGATATTTCTTTCGACTCTTCTGGGTATGTTGATTCATCAATTGTTTTTTCAACTTTGTCTTTTGACAAATAGATGAGAGCATTAAGAGAAATAACAGAAATAGCAGAGATTTTATTACCAAAGTCTTTAATCTCAACAATTCTTATTGATTTATCTTCAATAATTTTTTTAATTTTAGATATTTCGAATAGGGAAAACAATCCAATAGCTCTTGCATTTAAATATGGGATATATGTTAAATATTTTTTTTTACCATTGAGATCAATAAGATCAACACATTCGAAACATTCATATTTTATGTTGGAAGGATTTTCGCATGCATTTTTTATATCAATTCGGGATAAAGGAAATCCATTATTCCCCTGATAAAAAATAACATTATCTTCATTCTCCAACCATTTTGCAGTGGAAATATGTTCCCCGGAATATATGCCATCATATACTTCTTCTCCAATTTCTCGATTGGTTGTCTCTAATTGTTCTCCTTTAATATTTCCATATGTCCTAATATCATTATTAAATGCCCAAAGGTCAATTGCATTTGAAATATCATACGTAATTGTTGGATAGATGGGACCAATTATTGTAAATACCTTTAGTAAATCTTCCTTACTAATATCCTGAGTAACACCATTGATAATAATTCCAGTATAAATAGAATCGGTTAAAATTGCTCCTGTTAAATTTATTCCTGTTAAATTTGCACCTGATAAATTTACACCTGATAAATTTGCATTGGTTAAATTTGATCCTGATAAATTTACACCTGATAAATTTGCACCTGATAAATTTGCATTGATTAGTTTTGTATCTTGTATACGCACAATAGTATTTGTTTCTGTTTTGGCGAAATCTGTGTTTGATAGATTTGCATCAGAGAAGTCGGAATTGGATATTTGAGCACCTTGCATTTTAATATCTGATAAATTTACCCCAATCAATTTTGTATTTTGTATATGCACATTTGTTAAATCTGTGCCTGTGAAAGTTGCACCCGATAAGTCAGAAAATATAATCTGAGCACCTATTAATATTGTATTTGTTAAATTAGATGGATACTCAGTTTCACCTATTTTTATCAATGATAAATTTGACTCGTTAAAATGTGCATTTGTCAAGTCTGAATTAGAAAAATTAACTCCTCTTAACTTTACCTTGGTGAAATGTTTTCCCCTTAAATTTCTATTACTTAAATTCCTAAAAGAAAAATCACTATTTGCAGTATTTCCAAAACGCAGTAAAAATGAATTATAACGTCTCGTAAATCTTGTATATGGATTTAGTTGTGCATTTGGATCCATATTTTTATGTAAATATAAAAACCTAAATATGTTTAATTTTCAATCTTACAAAAATAATACTGTATATGACAACCATATTTCTTTTATGTCATAACGAAGAAGTTCTTCTTCCACATACAATTGCACATTATAGAAAACATATACCTTTGTGTAAAATTGTTATTTACGATAATTATTCTACAGATAATTCTGTTAAAATCTCCCAAGAAAATGGATGCAAGGTAATACAATGGAAATCCAATGGAATTGATGATTTTAAATATTTGACAATTAAAAATAACTGTTGGAAAAATGTAAAGGAAGGCTGGGTTATTGTTGCAGATATGGACGAGTGGTTGTGTGTAACAGAAAATAACCTTAAGGAGGAGGAAACAAAAAATACTTGTATCCTTCGAGTAAAAGGGTACAATATGATAGGGCGAAGTAATAGTGTTTTGTTAAATGACATTTGTTTACATGATATTCAGCGAGGAGTATTTTTTCCAGAAGAGAGTAAAAATTTGTGCTTTTATCGCCCCGCTATTTTGGAAATGAACTATGGACCAGGTGCCCATAAATGTGCACCCAGATTAAATATAAACGAATATACGAAAATGGCATCTAATAAAAAAAATGTATATAGTCGCAAAGAATATATCAATAAACATATGGATTACCTAGGGCTCCTTTTTATTCAAAATAAAATGCTGAAAAGATATGCACGCTCACATCGAATGAGAAGTCACAACTTAGCTATTCACTATACGAATAATTTACACGAAATTGAAAAAAGGTATCTATCATATTTACGAAGATCGACGCCTCTTTCGGGTGCCAAAATATCTCTTCGAACGATTGGAGAAGTGCCCTGATATTTTTTTACGCATTGGATATTCCCCTGGGATATTGCAACTATTTGGCCTAAAACCATACCCTTTGTATATTTCAATAAGTTTTTCAACACCTTCTCCTTGCTGAGGAAATAAATAAATAAATTTTTCCCCCATATTCTTTGCTATTATTTCGGATAGTTTAAAGAGAGCGCCAACAGGCGAAACAGTTGATTTATGTGATCCGGATCTACACAAAGTCATAACAAAAATTTGGGGTGTTGATAGTTGACACCAATTAATAGACTTTAAGGAAGCTGTCGCATAATCGTCATATCCTCGTTCATTTACTTTTATATAAGCTATACTTTTGTTTCCCTTTATATTATCTGATATATATTTTTCATTTACACCCAAACACAGTTTTCCATCACGAATACGGTTTCCGAAAAATTTTATTACTTCTTCGGTTGTATCTTGTGTTAGCGGAGTAAAATAAATAGTATATTCGTACAATTTTTTTCGATATGTTAATAATCCCATAATTAATTAATATATTTAACTTTTCAGAGGTAATTTGTTAATTTTTCCAAATAAACATTAAACTCTTCTTGTTTTTCGTTTTCCTCCGCGTTTGGGTCCTAAAAACTGTGCTATTTTTCGGGGCATTGTCTTATTATTAAATACCCTAGAAACACTTGATGGTTTGTTTTTTTGCTTTTCTAGAAACCCTTTCCTATTTGTTTTAACTAAATGTCTTAGAGAATTTGAATAAGTTGCCATTGGGAGTCTATCGGTAGTTAGTTTTTCTCTTGTTTGCCTTTCAGCTTCATTATATAAATTTGCAAATAAAGAATCTGCAATAAAAGAATTTTGTTTATCAAATTTTGTATTTATAAGTACATTATCAGCAAACTTTGTATCGTCTAAAATTGTATCTCGTAAATTTGTTCCGGATAAATCTGCCCTATGTAAAAAAGCTCCTCGTAAATTTGCCCCATGTAATTTTGCTTCTTGTAAATTTGCTCTTTGTAAAAAAGCCCCTTGTAAATTTGCTCCTTGTAAATTTGCTTCTTGTAAATTTGCCCCGATAAAATTTGCTTCTTGTAAATTTGCTCCTTGTAAATTTGCTCCACATAAATAGATTTCTCGTAGATTTGCACCTATTAAATTT
>Ga0114975_10001460_pt1 | contig 16829 bp, 35 predicted proteins | sample S_130626_EF_Meta_FD_87031 | JGI IMG/M metagenome (GOLD analysis project Ga0114975, IMG submission 87031) | Freshwater microbial communities from Lake Simoncouche, Canada to study carbon cycling - S_130626_EF_MetaG | ecosystem: Environmental > Aquatic > Freshwater > Lake | place: Lake...
GCCATGGCTTATTTTTTAGGCGCTGGTGGACCCATTGCCGATTGTGCCTTCATCTGATTCTTTGTCAGCTTGTTCATCGGAGCTGCGTTTTTCTTTACCTCGCCAATCTTTTTACCCCATTTTTCAGCCTGTTTCGGACTCAAAACCTCATTAGGCTTGCCACCACCAACGCCTCCGCCAGCAACAGCACCCTTGCCCTCGTCTATAGAGCCGCCACGTCTTGTTTCGTTACGTTCGTCAGAACAGGTATGACCGCTGTCATCGCGTGAACACGTTACAGTCTCCTTGGCCTCCTCCCCCTTCTTCTTCTTCTTCAAGAACTGGTTTACCATGCTCATGCCGAACATGTTGTCCTTATAATCCTGTGATGATATCATGTGCCTTTTTTTTACAAATATATACAAGTTCACATAATTTACAAACTTATCCTGGTTGGGGTCATAATCTGTAAACTAACTATGGTTGGGGTCCCCCCCTAGTCCCCCCCAAGCGACCGCAACTTCCGAAACGCGTTTAGCAGGGGGGGTGGGGTCGATTCCTGTTCCACGTGGAACATATGGTTATGTATTGGTGTCACCTCGGCAGGGGCATGGGTACACAATCTATTATGTACAGATACAACGCAGCACCATACAACACATGCGCGGCCATACCAAACCATAATGCCGCCACTATTGGTCTCCCACCCGTGGAGAAAGTAGACTAACCCACTGATAACCAACCACATGCCGCTAAACACTCTTGTAGTGCTACGTTTATGCATGGCCTTTTCTAGGGCAATCGCGCCCCCAAACCTAGTATTTTAACACTTTTAACATTTCGTTCACAGGGCGTCTAGCACAGCCCCGAGGCGGGCATTCTTGGACTCCTAGCAGCCCTGTTCGCATGCCTATCCCCTTGAATATTAGAGCGTTACACCCAGAAACTGCTTGGAATATATCCCTATTTAGACGCGTTCTCAATAGCATTCTGAGGGGGCATAGGGCCACTATCTCGGGAGCGGTGGTATCTACATATCACCCATGCGTCGAACGTCGATTTAAAGCGATTTCCGCATGTTTACAGGGGTTTCGGGAGGGGGGCTTGGTTTGCTCGGGGCAACCCAAGGTTTGGTGGGCCCAATGTGCGGGCGTGCCCGAGTGACTTCTATGCTACCTTGGGGGTTTGGGGATCTCTTCCCTTCCCTTCTATGTGTATTGGTGCTGCCTGTAGCGAGTTTGCCCGCGCCTAGGTATGGCCTGTAGGCTTGAAACGCTGACTCAGTAAGGCTTGTAGGAGATTTGCTGCTAAGATAGTCAATGTTTACGCGGGTTCCAAGAGATTGCATGAAAATAGTTAGATATTCGTCGATAATAAATAGTCATTCGTCGACACTTTTGTTCAATTAGGCGAATATATTGGTACTAAGTGATAATTTATTAGGAATGAAGATTAGAACCCCCATATATTTGCCCTCAGTTAACAGGGACATCGGTTCTACTACGTTAACGGGGTGTCTACCACACCCACAACAGGATGAGGTTAAGCGGGTGTTGGTTCTCATATCCGCAGCCTAGACTAACTGAGAAGGTAAGCGCAAGCCTACTGAGTGCAAGGGTGTCTAGGACGAATAGAACCCAAGTCGCAAGGCTTGTAAAATCGCAAGTTCTTTGTTTACTGCAACCGATTTCAACCGCATGTGAAGATGCATGTGGGTTGAATGGCAACTATAGCAACGGCAGGCGCTACACCCCGCAAGGTGTGTACGGGGTTCGAGTCCCCGCGTTGTACTAACACTTAATACACAGCAACATGATTGAAATCACCAACCTCACAGCGCTCGAAAGCACAGCGCTAACAGCAATCGCTAACGGAATGTATGCCGAGTTAGGCTTTTCAGACGTGAACGTACACGACGTAGTTAGGGCCACGGGCATAAAGACAAGCGTCCTGCGCGGCGTGCTCTCGTCCCTAGTACAGAAGGGACATATCAACATGTACGAAAGGACGAATGAGTACGGCTACAACTCAAAGGACCCCGATTGGGCGCCTATAATCTACCTACAGGGTGCCGCCGTGGGCCTTGCAAAAGAGTGGGTGGAATATGACGGCGTAGAAGCGGCCACAATCGCTATTTAAACAGGCATGGTGCAAGGCGGGGTTCGATTCCCTGCCCTGTTTCTAAACTTAATACACACTATTCATATGACAACTCAAGATTTTATCCAACAGCTAGTAGACATGCACGTATCTAGCTACAACAGCGAAACCAAGCGCGTAGAGATGACCAACGGCATCGAGGTCTCATACCGCGTAGAGGTTGCCGAGATTCACAACCCGCAATTGCCCCTGCAAATGCAGCTAGTGGTGACCTACCAAGGCGCGTATGTAATGCGGTATGGCGCTGAGAACGAGGAAGACAACAGGATGCTCGCGGGCTGTTGGTTGCGCCTTAAAAACGACGGGTACAGCGCCGATAGGCACAAGGAACAGGAGCTACAACACATAGGCTACCGCACGCTGATGCGCGGCCTAAAATAGACAGGCATGGTGGCCATGGGGAGGCTCGTTTCCTCCCCCTGTCTCTAACTTATAACACAACACAACATGAACAAACACCAATTCGAGGAATTTGCCGCTATCTACAGCAGCGTGATAGCTAAAATGGACGCCATGCAATCAGAGCACCTGTACTACCTCAAACCCGAATGGGCCGTGCTAAATGGCCAAAAGGATATCCTTCTAGAAGTAATGCAAATCGTTTATTAACATACAACACACCATGAAAAACACAGCAAACACATGGGCGTTCTACATGGACGCCGCGCTACACACGGCAGGCCTTACAAAGCAGCAGGCCGACGCAATGTTCAAAGAGTACGCAGCCCGCGACCCGCACAGCGAGGTTGAAATCTACATAGCCGACGTGCCGCGATATGCCCGCATATGCAGCGCAACTAGCGAGGGTATGAATGAAGGCTACCTGTTTGAGGACGCGCTGCTGTACTTCGCCGAGCGCGAAGCGGCTGAGAAGTTCGCACGGAATTGCGGCTATGCGGACCTCGACGAGGCATACGACGACGAGGCCTACTGCTACACAGAGTGGGACGTAGAAGATGAGGACGAATGGTACGAGAAGCACGCGGGCGTTTGGTACGAGTGTACCGACGACTCGAGAATTGCGATATAAGCTAGGCATGGTGGCCATGGAGGGGCTCGCTTCCCCTCCCTAGCTCTAATTCATTAACAACAATTTATTTTCAACACTATGAACAACAATTTCAACCTCGACAGCATGCTGTCAAACATTGCCACAGGCGCTAAGACAATCGAAACCCTTCAGTCTACAGGACTCGATTGGCAGGTAAACAAGGTACAACTCTACACACCCGACGGCACGCCTGTCGATAGTGCATGGGCTAACCAACGTGCCGACAACGGGGCTATCCTAGGCGTCATGTCAGAGCAATACGCGGTCTTTCAGAACGACGAACTTGCTGAACTATGCGAGGCTATCGCAGGCGAGTTTGGCTACAGCATCCACAAGGGCGGCGCTCTTAACGGCGGCAAGAAGGTCTACCTGCAACTCTCAGCGGGCAGCGTGACGGGTATCGGCGACAACAACGACCGCGTAGAAAAGTACGTGACCGCGCTAAACTCATTCGACGGCAGCAGCAGCGTTTGCTTCGGGTCCCTAGGGTACACGATTAGCTGTCAGAACACGTTCTACCGAGCAGCCCGCGACAAGGCCATGAGCCGCGTCCGCCACACCTCTAGCATGCGCGACCGCATCGAGGCGGCCAAGCATCAGATTCTGGGTATAATCAAGGCCGACGAGAGCCTGTATGATACCTTCTTCAAGATGGCCAACGCTCAGATGACCCCCGAGATTGTACGCAGCGTGGTTCTGAGCCTCACGGACGTGGACATTACCAAGACCCAGAGCAGCATCAAGGCCGACCACAGCGCCCGCAAGTTTAACATCGCAAGCGACCTGCTAGACAGCATCCGCCGCGAGACAGCATACAAGGGAGGCTCGCTATGGGGCTTGATGAGCGGCGTTACCCACTACACGACTCACAAGGCGTCCGCTCCCAACCGCGAGAATGGCCGTATCGAGGCTAAGATGACAGGCAACGCAGGTTCAATGGACGGCCAAGCGTTCGACATCCTAGCGAAAATCGTAGCCTAACGGCAAGCAGGCATGGTGGCCTTGGAGGGGTTCGATTCCCCTCCCTGCTTCTAAACAATTTATATGAACACTATGTACATCATCAAAATGACGCGCATGACATCGGGAGAGGTGACCATGCGCAAGGAAATCAGCGGCTACACCCGCGCCTACACACTATTCACGGAGCTATGCGACGAGCGGTCTTACGACGTACAGGAAAGCCCAATGGACGGCACATACTTCGGCGGCGGCCATGGCTATGACTTCATGATAGAGCTATCAGTCGATGACGAGGATAGCGAAGAAACTCAATACGAACCCTTTTAACAGCACCAAACAATGAAGACCAAGTTAACCCTCATCGCCGTGCTTATCGCGGCCCTATGGCTAGGCTCTAGCATCGACAACGACATGCTCCTGCACGATTGTGTAATGCAAACGGACGGCAGCGACATGGCATGCGATAGCTGCTACCATGTAATCTACGGAACGTACCCAAACAACTAAGCAACATGAAACACTTTAGCATCCGCCGCAACATTCCCTTCCTAGACTGCAAGGGTATGGGCTTCCTCTACCAACGAATGGGTAGCAGGTATTGGATAGAAATACCATTCGTAAGTATCACCTTTAAACTAACAAAGTAGCAACATGACAACTCAGAAACTCACAGCGGACACTATCGATAGACTGATAGGCCGCACCATTCACAGCGCAGGCGACAATTGGATACAGCTAGACAACGGCATCCGAATCTATCTAGACGACAGCGAAATCGAACACCTCAATTAACAACAACATGAAACAAGAGTACATGGGCATCAGCGGCAAGGTTAGCCATGACCCAGAATTAACCAAGCAGTACAACGCCTTGCTTCAGAAGCTAGGCACGGAAGGTATGCTCGTCCTCATCGAACGATGGATGGACGATGAAGACCTGCAATCAATCATCGCATACGACGACAACTATTAAACCCAACAACAACTATGAGCAACGGAATCAAACCATTCGAGGTTATCGAAGGCAACCTCAAGGCAGTAAAAGACACAAGCGACTTTGGAGGCTGCAACATGTGGCACCTGTACATCAAGACTACACGCGGCTACTACAACATGTTTCAATGGATGAGTGTATACAACATCCAAGACTTATTCAATGCCAAGCTACCCGTCTACGAAGACAAGAGCAGCCGCAGCACTCAGTATAAACTAGCACAATAAACAACAACAGCAACATGAAAATCTTATTCTTCGCAGCCATGGCGCTGCACCAACACACGGCGGAAATGCAATTCCGTGAAATGCAAGACAACGGATCTGTAGTGTACGAGGGTGAAGACCCCGACACAGGCCGCGGCATGTTCACCCTGTTCATGCCCGACAGCAGCGCCGTGCACTACGTCTACCAAGAGGAGGCAATCGAGTACATCAAGACGGGACAATTTGTATACAACGACTTCATTAAATAACAACAACATGGACAGACAACAGAAACTCAGAACCTACGACAACATCATAGCGGTCGTAGTCATGGCAATCATCGCAGCAATGCTCCTAGCATCCTGCACAACGCAGCGAGGCGCGGGCTACCAAGACCACCTGCGCTCGACGCCGAGCCAAAACTTTGTAAGGCACGACAACGGCGGGTGCGGTTGGAGCCGTTAACATTCATTAACAAGTGGGCGTGATGTTTATAACTACATTGCGCCCACATTTAAACACTAAACACATGCAACTTATAGACAAAGCAATTGAGCACGCCCAGAACCAAATCATGTTCGCTTGGAAAAGCGTCATGGGCTACGAGGCACAGCTAAACAACCTAGAACTTAACGACCAAGACACGGCCATCATCCGCACGCTAATCGAGGCGGAAAAGGAACGGGTTGAAATCTATACACTAATACTTAACACACTAGAGCAATGATAAACGGATACGATTCATGGAAACTCTCCAACCCTTGGGACGATGGGGACGAAAGCGAGCAAGAGATTGAGCGCATTAACGAAACGGTGTTCTTCAAGTACGTGCACGGCAAGAAGTACTCTTACGGCATGATTAACACGGAAGGCAGCGAAATTAGGATACACCACTACATGACAATACCGATCATTGAGATGGATGAGATTGAGCCTACCGATCAAGATCTCCGCGACGAGATAAGCCGAATCAGAAGGAGCTACGTGCAATTCGAATACATCGAGCAAGACGAGTTCATGGAGCAGTTCAAGATAGCGCAAGACTGCCTAACTAAAATCATATCCAATGAGACGGGTGATTGACCACCTCGTACACAGCCTCATGATGTGGATGCTTAAAGACCTTGACAGATGATTATAGACTACCGCGCAGGGGACGAAATCATCTGCATCCGAGACCATTCACAGGGCATAGTCAAAAAGGGACAGGTATACACCGCGCAGCACCTCCAACGGATGGACTGCGGGTGTATACACCTTGTTGACGTGGGATTGAAATCTGACCGCCCGTTTACAATGTGCGCGGTGTGCGAGACAAGGCACGAGAAGACCGACGACATATGGTGGGTCGACGCAAGGCTGTTCCGCCGACTACTGACCAAGTCTGAAGAGGATGACCTAGCAGAAGTGCTTGCCGAGGTGTTCTCTGAGGAGCTAATTAGTCTTAATTAGTTAAGATTAATCGTAAGCACTGAAGTTATAACTATATTTGCAATCTAAATGACAAGGCTATATAAAACGAAAGAGGGCTATGAGGTTGTCAAACATTCGCGTGACGTTTATGCAATTGTAGGCAGGCGCGTGAAGTACATAGGCAGGGTCTCAGCTAGCTACCAATCGACTGGGCGACTGCTCAAGAACATACCAAACGAAATCAAAACAATCTTTTTTAATCTACAACGAAATGAATTGGAACCTACAACAGCTATGGAATGAATGCGTTTATTCCCAACAGCGTCCGCTAGAACAGCGCGACTACTGCTACGCATCGGAAATCGGGCAGCCGCTCGTTGACCGATACCTCAAGATGAAGGCGGTGACGCCGACAAACCCACCCAACATGCGCAGCCTGCGTAAGTTCGAGGCGGGCAACCTAGTCGAATGGATTGTACGCTACGTGCTAGAGCGTGCAGGCATCATCTTCAACACACAGGAACGCGTCATGGTCGAGTACCCCAACATGCTCAAGGTGTCGGGCCGTATCGACTTCCTCGCGGGGGGACGCATCGACATCGAGCGTGCAAAGCAGGACATCACGTCCTCCCACCTGCCAGACTCTATCCAAGCATCCTCCCTGTACATCGCCGAGAGGCTGTACGATAAGTTCGGCGACAAGGAGCTAGAGACAAAGGTGCTCGAGATTAAGTCGTGCTCATCCTTTGTGATGGACATGATGGAAAAGACTGAGAAACCCATCAAACATCACCGCCTGCAACTATTCCACTACATGAAGGGCTTGGGTCTGAACGGCGAGCTGGTGTACATATGCAAGGACGACCTGCGCATGATGTGCTTCCAATACGAGCCAAGCGCAGACCTAGAGCAGGAATACCTCACCGACCTAGCGGCAATCACGCACTACTTCACCGCGGGCATACAGCCGCCGCTCGAGAAGAGCATAGTGCTAGAGGACGCTAGGTTCAAGAAAAACTTCGGCATCGAGTACAGCAACTATCTGACGCTGTTATACGGCCATGAGGAGCCTAGAAACTACTCGGACGGGATAAAGTCCCAAGTGGCACGCTGGAGTCGCGTAATAGCCCGCTATGCAAAGGGTGACAAGATTACCCCAAAGAACGCAGAGGTACGCGCCGAGATCGAGGCCGCAGGATACAACTTCAGTCAGATAGTAGAACAAGCAAAACGATTCGGCGTAACCGAGGAAGAGGAAGAAATTTAATAACAAACCAAATGATAATCGAAACACTTTACAACGTGGGGGATATGGTATATTTCCTACACAACAACAAGATGATGCACATCGCAATCTACAAGCAGGACATCAACCTGTACGAAGACCGCATCAGCACATACCTAATCTTCAAGGATGGCGACGACATCATCGTCAAGCCCCAGGACCAAGTGTACGTGACACAAGAACAATTAATACAATCAATAACACAGGCAGCATGAGAATCCAAATCGAAACGGGTGTACCCGTACCAACAACAACAACACGCAAGTCAAAGTACCCGTTCCGCGACATGGAGGTAGGAAACTCCTTCTTTGTCAACGAGAAGATAGACGTCAAGCGTATGCAACAGAAGCTAGCGGCTGCGGCCTCCATGTTCTGTAGAAAGAACCCAGACCACAAGTTCAAGACACAGGCGTTCCCCACGGGCGTCCGACTATGGAGGGTGAAATGAAGCACAACGCAGTGATCACACCACAAGGGGCGTTACGGATCTACGACCGCCCCCTCTTCGAAGAGCAGGTCAGAGCCATGTCCCGTGAAAAGGACTTGGCTGTGACCGTCGAAGTCAAACTAAAGAAACGCTTCCGCTCCGACGTGCAGAACGCATACTACTGGGGCGTGGTTGTGGCAATGGTGTCGGACAGGCTGAGGGAACTTGGTCACGACATCGACCGCGACCTCACCCATGAGTTCCTCAAGGGCAGGTTCCTCTACTCTGAACTGACTGACCCCAATTCGGGTGAGGTCATGAAGATACCACGCAAAACGTCGGAACTGGCAACGGAGGAATTTATTGAGTACATGGAACACATCAAGCAGTTTGCTGCTGAGACGCTAGATATATACATTCCCGACCCAAATGAGCAACTTCAGATAGGTTAGACCCTTGGGTTCATTTAAAAGAAAACAAGAGAAAAGAAACAAGTCTGTAGAAGAAACCTAAAGAGAAGAAAAGAAAAAGCCTCCCCCCGTGAAAAACAAACTACCCCGCCCCACAAAGGGGCAGCTACCCGATCCAACATACTCGCGTATGAAGTTTGCCTCTTGCACCGACAGGGCTGATTCGGGTGGTGGGGTTGGGGAAAAAAAAAGCCCTCGTCTGGTACGTCCGAGGGCATTTTTGGCATGAGAATTAGATTTCTCAATTCCCACATTGCACTGGTACCAGACACTGCAATGTGAGAACGGGACAAATGTATGGCGACCGCAACACGGAAGTCAAAAAAAATAATTGCATTAACAATACACACGAGTTATATTTGTAAAAAACAACAACATGAAAAAACAAACAGCAGTAGAGTGGTTAGAGAAAGAAATTTCTACAAAACTTGGTACTAATGATTTACTTGATGATTTATACAAACAAGCCAAAGCAATGGAGATTGACCAGATGGAAGAAGCATTTCATGAAAGCCGATTAACAAAAAACTTTTGTGTTTACTTGAATTCAGGATTTAAACATGAATCATTTTATGCATATTACTACGAAGGAGGTGACAAATGAAAGCAATACTTGAATTCAATCTTCCTGAGGATCAGGAATACTTCGACATGGCGATTAAAAGCCGCGAGATGGCCTACGCTCTGAATGACATCAGAAACTACCTCAGAGGGAAGGTAAAATACGAAGAGATGCCAGCCGACAAATGGGAGCTATGCGACGAGATATACCAAGAGTTTTTCAGACTGCTAGAACAAAACAACATAAAGCTATGATAAAGATTTCAGACAAGCCGACCAAGCAGGTCGAGTACTTTACAGGGACAATCACGATGTGCTTCCCTGGTGTTAAGAATAAGGAATGGACGTTTACGGTCTTGCGTACAACGAACGGAGTCACTACCTTTGACGTAGAAATCAACGACAAACAATTCGGTGAACACTTTGAAGAGTACAAGGACTCGATCCCTTTCTGTATCGAAACGCTCAAGGAGACCATCAAGGCGAACTTGGCTAAGGAACAGGCAGAGTGGAAACCCGCAGGAAAATAACACAGCCCATGAAGGAGAGGAGTAAAAAGTGCAGAATCTGTAGACAGGAGTTCATCCCCAAGTACAGCACCATGCAGGCAACGTGTGAGAACATTGAATGCATGATTGCATACTCCTCCAAGCAGAAGGACAAGAAGATTAAGCGGGAACTGAAGGAGGTCAAGGAACGTAACAAGTCCGTGTCCCAGTGGCGGAAAGAACTCCAGCAGGTGTTCAACCAATACATCCGCCTCAGAGACCAAGGCAAGGGGTGCATCAGCTGCGGCAAACAGCTACAGGGTAAGTATGACGCAGGTCATTTTTATTCCGTGGGGTCGTACCCTAACCTTAGGTTTTCAGAAACGAATGTTCATGGACAGTGCGTGGGCTGCAACCAACACAAGCATGGTAACCTCCTTGAGTACGCCATCGGCATCGAGAGGCGCATAGGCAAGACCAAGTTAGAGGAGCTGAAGTCGTTACGCAACGACCGCCTTAGCCTACCGCTTGACAAGATAAAGGAGTTGATATACTACTACAAGGACAAGGTAAAAGAAATAAAAAAATGATACAACCACCAACCTGGGAAGACCTAGGTTACGCTAACTTTGAATAATGGACAAGACCAAAAACATTTACACCCTGATCGTACTCGCACTCTCCGTGGTAATACTCTGCGGCATATTCTTCATGGTCTTCCACATGGGAAGCATCGAGAAGAGTTCAGAGAACGAGTCCGTAGCCATCGAGAGGCTACACCAACTTAACGAGAAGTACCAGTCTCAGATGGACTCAAACCTCGTGATCATAAGCGCGACCAAGGAAGCACTTGACTCGTTTATCGTACACGACCAGCAGCAGTTCATCATGGAGCAGGAACGCATCGACAAGGCACAAAAAATTGTTTCACGAATACCAAAAATGTCAAATGACTCACTTAAAACACTTTACGTTAACTCTTGGAATTATCTTCTTAACGAGTATCGTACAGGGCGTTTACGCCCAGCCAACTAGCCCCCAGCTTCCGCGTGAGGCGCAGGAGGTAATCTCGGCAGCCGCTGAGACCATACTACAGGACAAGAAGACCATCGAGTCCCGATCGGTCCGCATACAGCAGATGCGTGAGCAGCTGACCACTGCACAGCAGGCGTTAGACCTCGCCATAAAGAACGGCGAACTATGCGACGAGGTACGCAAGAACCAACAGGCGGAGATCAAGTTCCTCGAGATGTCGTACAACGACATGAAGCACGAGATGAAGAAGGAACGCCGTAGAAAAATATTTTGGAAATGTACATCGGTAGCCTTGGTGGGCCTATCGTTGTATTCATTGTTGTTATAGTTGTTATAGTTGTTTAAGGGGGGTGGCCTAGCGTGGCTGCCCCTTTTTTTTGTAAATTAGCATCGCGAATTAATAAATAAATCCAATGTCAAACATTCAAAAAGCACTAGAGGTGTTAGACCTCCCAGAGGAATTTGCACAATACGATGGGCAGATTCAGACACGAACCAATTACCCGTTCCGCATCTATGAGGTGACCGACATATCGTCGAGTCCAACCCGTGTGTACTACACCTGCGAGTTCATGCCTGAGAAGGTGGAGCTGTTCGGTATGTACGCGCTCAACTACATCGCGAACGCCCTGCACCAGATGGGCTTTGTGTACGAGGGACAGGACGAAAACGGCGTGGCCACACTAACGCAGCCCGCTAGATGGGTGAAGCACGAGGCTCCGAGCAGCCTTGCTGGCCAGAACGTGTACTATGTGTGGAACCAGATTCGCTGTAGCGAACAGAGCATTGACTTCCTGTGCGAGCCGTTTGAAACGGTTTACCAGGGCAAGGCAGACGACATGAAGGACCCGATGGTCCGTGTAGGATACTGGGCTCGCCTTATTGGAAAGGGAGCAGACGGAAAGCCTGTGGTGAAGTGGACGTCTAAGTACGCCATCACTCCTAAGCGCCGCATCCGCCGTGCTGAGTTCATGCAGATGATTGATATGCCCCTTGAGGAGTTCATGTACAAGACGCGCACCTCATGGAACCGTGTCGCTACAGACCCTGCAACCCATATCAACAACATCGCTATGGACGTGGAGTCGCTAGAGGGAGACAAGTTGAAGAGCGTGTTCTACATCAACGGCGTGGACGCACAGACCTTTGACTACAAGAAGCTCATTACATCGTTCAACAAGACCTACGGCGGATACATCTGGATGTGGCGCCTGTACAACGGCATAGACCCGAAGATTGTGGACAACGCCTACGGAAGCACCCTGAACATCGGCATCGACCCTATGGCGGACTCTACCATCACGGTTGTGTCTGGCAAAACAAATTCATGGGAACCCAAGACCAAGACCCTGACGTACAACCCAGACCTCACCACCGAGGCGCAGATCCTCGCATACATGGAGTTCCTTCCTGCAACAGGCAAGAACGAGTGTGTCGGACGAATGCACAGCCTCGAACGAGACCACGAGTTTTTATGGTAACAAAATGGGGGCAATCGCCCCCTTTTTTTATCTAAACTTTTCTGATTTCTTCCACCTCGTGATGTGGGTGTTCTTGGACAGCGGTCGGATTTTGATATATACGCCATCCCGTGACCGTGAGTCGCGCATCCCCTGCTCGTTGGTGTTACCCTCTATTACTCGAATAGAATGCTCCCCTATGCGGTCTATGATGCCTGTGTGTCCAATCCCTTTGTATCTGGACTTACGAAAGTTTGAGTATGTGTATGTGGCGACAAGGACATCGCCATCACGAAAGCTCTTATAAAATTTTCCATCGGTAAAGATTACGTCCTGCTTGTTGTAGGCGGTCGGACTCCAGCCCGTGATTGTATTAGGAATGCCACACTCTTCGAGCATGGCCTTGACAAAGAAGGCGCACCAGGCATTGCCTGGCCTCCATCCCACGTCGTACATCATCTTCTGTAACTCCTTGTCGTTGAACGCCTCGTTGTTACCTCCCTTTTCCCTTACTCCGACAAAGGAGGCGGCAGTGGCGCGGACGCAGTAGCCGTCATTATTAGCCACAGTATAAACAGGAAGCACAAGAAGAGTCCAAAGTAAACACAGATGTATAACACGATTCTTTGCCATGCGCTTGATGAGTATTCTAGTTCCTCCTTGGCTGGCTTCGAGTAGAAGTAGTTCTGCAAACCTCTGAAGTTAAACAGACCGCCAAGGAACACCACAAAGTTAGCAAAAATCATGATAAGTGCGGCAAGAATTACCTGCTGAATGTACTCGATTGAGATCAGCCCGTCGCCAAAGTACTCGGCGCTGTAAGAACCTGCGAGCAGAAACAGGAAGAACGCGACTGGGATAGACCACAGGCCGTCGAAGAGTTGGAGTTTTCTTAGGATTTTTTTCATGTTGTTATACTAAATCGGTTAATGGTATGCTTGGATCCCAATCGGGAATAGGAATAGCTCCATTTGGATCTGATACAATTTTATTGTATTCGGCCAAGGTTATGTTCGTTATTGTTTCACTGAAACTTGTAACCAAGTCAAAGTTGTTTACAGCCCATGCCTGTTGTGAAACTATTAGCTTAGTTTCATCTAAACTAGTTGCATAGTCGGCATCTTGACACGCCTTTGTTTGAGAAACAAAACAGTTATGTCCATCAAAGTCTGTGAACTGTATCTTGTAAGTGTAATAAATCATCTTGCTAAGTTAAATGAAGCGCCTACCCAGTCAGAAATTAAAACCTTTGTCGTAGTGCCGACAGTAGATGCTAAACCTACTATAGGGAATCCTCCGTAAGTGCCTGTAGTTCCAACAAATTTGTATACTGAAGAATAAACAATTCCGTTAGCGGAATAGAAGAACACCGCGTCTCTTATGTTTGCACCACCTGGTTTATAAACACCAAGCCAAAGAGCGTTTGTGCTTGCGGTTATAGATGTGGTGTTTGACACCAATGTTCCCGCTGTGTTTTGCGCTCTTGTAGTCCAAAATGTAGCAGCAGATCCACCATAGTACCAATAGTATCCCATACCTAAATCCGACAAGCTAGATGTTCCGCTAATGCCAGTAAATGCATTATAATCTTGGGCGCCAGTGCCAAGAGCGTTTAACTGCACCTTGCTTATAGATAGGTAAGGCATTGAATATGTTGCAGCCGTTGCTCCAAAGGTTGAGTTGCCACCTGTTCTTCTTACGTTTATAGACATATTTGAAGAACCTGTCGCTGTTGAGCCTGTGTTTATGTTTGCTGCACCCCAAGCGTCAATAGACCCCGCAGAGTTTGATTGAACACCTGCACCTGTTCCAGATGAAACAGTGTTCATAAACGTACTATAAGCAGCGGCTGTTACGGCTGATGGAAGGGATGTAAAGTCATCAAAATAATCCAAGCCTCCAGCATTACTGGCTGAAAACTGAGTCCAATATGTGCCGTCATATAAGAAGGTTACACTTCTGTTTGGCAACAGGAAATACGCCATGTTGTTTGCCATTCTAAATCTATTGGCAGCCGTTGATGACGTTGAAAGGTTTTCAATTATTATAAGGTTATTAGCTGTTGATGAGTTATATATCGTAACTATTCTGCCTGCGGTTGGACTCGATAAACCACCAAGGCTCATCATGTAATCTGTGTTGGTAGAATTAATCCTAATAACCTTGACCACGTTTGACGAGTTAGGCCATCCAGTTGGTGCGTAGTTATCTTCCCTTGCATTAGCTGTGCTTACAGATATCTCAGGTAAGTCTGCACTAGCTGCGGTTACAGTCCAAGACCTATCGGTAGATAAATCATAGCCTGTACCATTAATTGTTAGTGTTCTTGCGGATGGAACCCTGCCGTTAAACGTGTTCCAGTCTGTAGATGTCAAGTATCCGTCAGCAGATGTTGTGGCTGCTGGGATCGATATAGTGTTGGTCGCCCTGCTTAATGGAGAACTGAAGGTGAGCGCACTTTCCTTTGCATTAAACGCTGTACGATCAGCCGCGCTCAGGTATCCGTCTACAGAGTTTGTGGCAAGGGGGATGCTGAGGTTGGGCGTCGTGCCTCCAGAGGAAAGTATTGGAGCCGTAGCGTTTACGGCGGTTACAGGTGTGCCTACCTGTGACGCCACATAACTCTTGACCGCCTTCTGCGACGGGACAACAATGTCGCTGTTGAGCGATAGGGTTGGGTCGGTGTCTATGGGGGTTCCCTTTGTATATCCTTGTGCCATGTTATCTGCTTATTTCTTCCCAGTCCATTGATGCAAATGCAGTTTCATTATTTGTTCCTGCTGCTACAATTACTGTAAACTCATAAGGAGTTCCTGTTAATCCATCTCTTTCTAATTGATTACTAAAAAGTGCTGCTCTTAATATATCAACAGATACACTTGTACTTGCTGTAGCTGTAAAATAACCTGATGCTAAAATTCTACCTCCTGTAAAAGATGTTCCTGTTAAATTATATTCTACAGAAGAATTTGTTCCTGCACTTACCCATGAACCACCTGTTGTTGTTCCTGCTGCTACTACTTGCCAATTATAATTAGCTGCTGTATTACCTATTATAGAAATAGCAGTAGCTACAGCTATAGCATCTAATCTTGTTGATTTAAGTTTTATAGAAACTATAGGATAAAATGTACCTGCTGTTGTTAAAGTTTTAGGAGAAGTTATTGGTGTACCTACAGCTTGTTGTAATCCACGAAGTTCATATCCTCCCTCAGATATTACAGTCGAACATACCTGCTTTAATGTACTAGCACCACTTGTAGCGCCTGTATTAGTTATCTCATATCTCAATGGCAGAGATGCCGTTGTGATGTATGTAGATGTAATCAAATTGGCGTGTTGAAACTTATGGCAAACGTAGAAGTTACCATTTATAACAAATCCCATTCTAACTGTCCCAAGACCTAGCCACTCGATATCCAGGAATAATATCTGAGCCTTTGCAATGTCTAGTGTAATACCAGAAGGACCTGTGCCGTCCATTTTATCAACATTCCATGCCGATTGATTTACTACAGTTTCTGTAACCGATCCAGTAACTAAACTTCTTTCAACAAAGCTAAGGGTAGAGTTATTTAGTTGAACATATAAACCATTTTGAGCTCCATAATATCCAACCCTCTGTCTGAGATTAGTCTTAGCGGGACTCATTACAAACGTGCTGAGTACCAACAAACTTTTACCAGGCTGATATGAAAACACTTTAGTAGTCTCCCTAATAACCTCAGAACCTGATGCTGCCGTTACAGCCAGGTCAACTAATCCCTGGGAAGCATTAAATGTAGCTGTACCTCCTGTTGCGGTTCCTGTTGACCACAGGCCGTTGTCAGAGAATCTGTGGCTTGAGTCAAAGAGTGTAAACGGGCTGCTTACACGCAACCTTCCAAATGCATCTATATTAGGAGTATTTGCAAATGAAATCTCGCTACTAATTACGTTGTATGATGAATATCCTTGTGACATATTATGCTATTTGTGATCCATAAAGTTGAAACGAAAGGTTAGAGTTTGACGAGTAAACCCGAACAACGTCTGTGGTCGCTAAGGTAATACCTATCGTCGCAATAAAGGTGTCATTTCCTGCAATAGGAAGGTCGTAGTAAATATAGTCCTTATTTGTTGTCGCAGCCCCAGCCGCAGACACGCTCACCCTAAACGAGGCGAGGGCCGTCCCTCTGTTGCTTACGATTAAAGAACTTCCGACAGCCGATGTGGCTGATGGTACGGTGTATAGGTCCGTCGGCGTGGTTGCCGCTGGGCTTGACTGCCCTAGTATTTTATAAGTAGTTGCCATCTTTTATTTTATTATGCTCCCATTAACATTAGTACCGCCTCAA
>Ga0114975_10001461_pt1 | contig 16828 bp, 16 predicted proteins | sample S_130626_EF_Meta_FD_87031 | JGI IMG/M metagenome (GOLD analysis project Ga0114975, IMG submission 87031) | Freshwater microbial communities from Lake Simoncouche, Canada to study carbon cycling - S_130626_EF_MetaG | ecosystem: Environmental > Aquatic > Freshwater > Lake | place: Lake...
AAAAATGAAGTGAAATCTTCGGCAATTTGTAGAAAATTAATTTCTCACCCTGATTCTAAATTTTTAATCGCTCCGCTATCTCATAAAAGATATATAAAAAACGACCCTTTAGGTATGTTTATTGTTTTATCTGATAATCGAATAAATATTATTAATCACGTATATAATTACGACGTTAATGTAAGTTCAACTATTTCTGATAAATTAGACACTATGTTTGATAATAAAGTTGAGTCTTTACGATTATCTTTTGAACTTGAAATGAAAAGTCAAATTAAACACTCCTTAACTACGATACTTGAAAAACTTATTTAGTTAATTCTTCTTTTATTACTTTTAAAATTAAACCTCTTAATGACTCATTTTGAGGTTTTTTTATTGGGATTTTAATTGATTTTTTTTTACGTCCATTCCACACCGATTCTGATTCTTTGATTGGATTACCACTTAAGGTGGGGTTAAGTGCCGAACCCTCATCATCATTCTGACCTCGATAACTTTGTTTTTGTTTCATCAACAAGTGAGACATTTTTTTAGTTTTAGACTCTATCTCTTTTCTTTTTTCAGGTGTTTCATTAAAATCTCCGTCCGCCTCTTCATACGCTAATTCGGCATTTGTATAGTGGTAAACATCATTAGTAAATGGACTCAATTGTTTTTTTTCCCATATTTGAGGGGCTAAAACAATTGGTGTTTTATAATGTCCGGAACTTCCGGAACCTGTAGCTTCACTAATAATATTTTTTTTCATATATTTCACTTAACAATAAATATACAATTAAAGAATAATGGAACAAGAAAGACAACCACTAGGATTATTATTTGATAGTGTGGGGTATAACTCACCAGACGACATTGATAGATTAACTGATGAGATGACAACAGACCAATCTTTTTATATACTTACACAGGCATTATCATATGTTCATAGTACTCGGTTATTTACAATGCAAGAAACAGAATTGGTTTCTAAATCATTAAGAATTCTACATAAAGTAATGTTAAATCGAGATAATCAAACTGAAACAACAGAATAAAAAAATTGGGGGTTATATTATTTTAGATATGCAAAAGAATTCCAATAATCATATTTAACATTATAACCATTAAATTCCAACCAATTAAAAAGTTTATCAATCCTATCTGTATTGCCTATTCTTTCTTTGGATAAATGGATAGTTTCAAAAACAATTAATTTTGGTTTATTAACTTTAGTAAAATCTAATGACATAATAATTTCGTCATCAATCGATTCAGTGTCCAAATGCAACCAATCTAAAGTGTGTTGTAAATTTTCTTGTATAATTAAATCATTAACACCAACCGATGTCATATTAACAATTTTAACTTCTTCATCATCCTGAATGTGACTTTTATAATGTGATTCACTTAATGTATTTGCACCTCCTAATCCAAACTCATAAAATTTAACATCTCCTCCATTACCGGTTATAACATTATTTCTAAATAAAACATTATCAAAATTTAAATAATTTTGAGTCAATTCATCAAATTGTTTTTTAGACGCTTCGACCAATACCACAAATGTTGATTTGTTTTTTATGTGTTTAACCCACCCACCCTCTGTACCATCATGAGTACCAATAACGATACCCTTTGAGTTTGGGTTCTTACTAATCCATGTGTCAAAAAACTGTTCTGTGGCATTTCGATTGACCCAAACATCATATTTAAATTGTGATATAATTTCATCTTGATTATTCTTAATCACAGCAATAAAATTATCATTATCTAAATTATCCCAAAATGCCCACATACCCGGATAAAGGTCGATGGACCAAAGACGTTTGTCATCTCTTAATATTTCAAACTTGAAAGGTAATTCCTCTTCACTATATAACCAAGAGGCCTCATCAAAGACTAATCCGAGAACTTTCCCACACGGAGCCTCATCACTCTTATCGATAAATCTAATACTAAACATTAATTCTTTTTTATTTAATTTTATTATACACTATTACTAAATAAAAAAAAAAGGTCTCACGGGACCTTTTTTTTATTTACAATTTATTTCCACAAGAAGGACAAAATTTAAAATTACTTTTTGTCTTGACTCCACATTCTGTACAGTAATTTCTTATATCAGAAGTTGTTTTGTTTCTTGTACTCAAAGGTTGTATTTTATAAACAATCTGATGAGATATATTATATTCAAATTCTTTGTTTGAATTTTGGAAATGTTGACTTGTCTGACCCCCTTTTTCAACTCTTCCAGTTTCAATACTTTTACTTATTGGGGTTGATGCTGAATTATAAAAAGCAGTATTAGTTATACCAGCAGTATTTATAACCCCACTAACATTTGAGGATGTGTTAAATGCCGTCGAAGATATACCAGCAGTTAAAGTCGAACTTCCACAGGTCCCAAAAATTGAAGTATCTGTTGTTGTTGAAATAAAAGTTGGGTTGTATGTACCCGTGTGATTCAGAAGTGTTGTACCGTAACGGTAATTGTTACTCAATGTTAAATGGTTATTTCGTTTCTCATTATAGAACTCAATTCGTATGTCCCCGTTTAAGGCAATTGCCGATTGATTTTCCGAAGTATTATTAACGGTGTAGGTACTGAACTGAAATTTGTTATTTGTGTCAAAGAAACGTTCTAAAAACACTCTTTCTCCGGGTCTTAAAACTAAACCACTTTGTGAGATGTAATCACCATGTAATTTTATTTTACAAAGAACAGTATTTTGGGTTGGATTATGGATTTCGAATTCGAAATTGTCATTGTCTTCCATGAAGACTACGTGTCCGTTATAAACTTTTAGACGCGATTTTTTCTTAGTGATGTGAGCATTTGGTTTGCTCACCGCAGTTGTGTAATTCATTTTACTTAATTTTATAATAGTTAATGACTATGTTACTGATACCTTTGTGTCCGTGAATACTCAAAAGTCAAAATGACTCGGGACCAATAATCTAAAATCTATTAATAAATATAATGTCACAACATATTATGTAAATAAATTATATAATATTATTTGACTTACGGATATTCTCTTCCCCCCACATTGGTTGGAGATTATTTAACGACCAACATCTCATAAACTCATCATCTCCCATCTCTTGAATATTAAAAGAAGTGATTGGTAGTTTATGGTCAACGTGCCAAATTCCATAATTATCCCAAGTCATTGTGTCCGTAAATTGTTTTTCTAAATGATTAATTAATTCTTCCGGTGTATATTGTAGGATGTCAAAGTAGGATTTATTCTTTTCTACATTATTCTCCTTTAATACTTGATATATTGCCGTTCTGAAATTGGAGATTAGTTTATAGAGGGGGTCTCTCGATTTACGATTCCTTTCGTAGTCGCGTTTTATTTGACGAATTTTATCAACATTATTTTCTCGGTATTCTTTAAGATATTTTTTACGATGTTCTTTATTTTGTTCATACCAAGTTTTAACATATTCTCTAACACTATCTTTATTTTTTTCTCTCCATCGTTTATCGGCGACTTGTTTACCACCAATATTTCTTCTTCCGGACGAACTCATTATAACACCATTTTCTTTTAATATCCTTAATATTGTTGGTTTACTAATACCTGTTTTTTCAGAAATAGTATGTGAACCTAACAACTCATCATTATACATTTTAAGTATGTTATCTAATTCTTCTTTATTTAATTCTATCTTTTTCATATTTATAAATATAACATATTTTACCAAAAAACATATAGTTAATACAAAGATATAAAAAAAAGGGACATATAGTCCCTTTTTGTTAAATATTTTAAGATTTTGATTATCTCAATTCTCTTAAATCGAATGTTCTAACACCATCAACAGTAATTCGTCCGTAAAAGCGGTTATTGACCATTTTTTTCGCGTAACGGGTCATAATACCTTTTATCGGTGTAAAGTTGAATGGGTTGTACATTGTTGGAGTTAATTGTAACGGTACGTATGGTGCGTAGATGTATCCTGTGTCTAACAATGATGTTCCTTTATGTCCCATTAACACTTGGTTTGGTGGGAAGTAAGGGTCACGGTAAACTTGGTAACGTCCTGCAAGAGTACCAACTCTTTCAATACCCATGTTGTATTGGTCTTGCTCAGGAGAAGCATTTGATACGTGGAAGTATTCTAAATCGTCAAAGATAGCTGAGATTTCAGAAGAAACAACAATCCAGTTAGCTCCACCTCTTAATGTAGATTTGTGGATTTGAGCAGAGATTTGGTTAATCGCTGTGATAAGCGTTTGGTTCCAGTCTTTTTGAGTATAAGGAACGGCAGAAGAACCTAAACGTTTCCAACCATTGTAATCCCATCTCAAGTTCCAAGCAGCACCTTTACGTAAATCTCTTAAAATTTCACGGTCAATTTCTGCAGCCACTTGCTCAGATAATAAAGCTGTTAATTCAGCTTCAGCATCGATGTTGTGGAATGCAGCAACGTCTTGTGCCATTTCAGGAGACCATTGTGCTCTTAATTTTCTTTCTGTTACAGAAACAGTTACTGACAATAAGTCAAAAGAAACCTCACCAATTTTATCTTCAAATTCTAACTCTTTGTAGATTCTGTAAGTGGCAGTAAATGCATTGTTATTACCGGTTGAAGATGAGAATGTAGAACCTGTGTAACCGTCCATTGAACCTCCGCAAGTAATACAAACTGGTACTTGTAAATCAACTTCTAAGTAAATTTTACCTTCAGCATCACATACATTGTCATATTGACCACCACCTGTTTTACTATCAGGGAATGCTAGTGTAGTGTTATTGTTTCCATACTCAACAATACCTTTACCGTATTTTTGAGTTACAACTCTAAATAAGTAAGGGTTAGCTGTGTTAGCAGATGTTGTTGTGTTACCAGCAGCTCCTTTAATTGTTAAATCAGCTAAAAATGATTCATTATCCATTGGTTGACCATCAGGACTGATTAATTTACCTGCCGCAGCACTTGCAAAACCTGACAAAACAATTAATACTTTTCTATAGTCAGTTGAAGCATATGCAGAAGGAGTTAATGCATCTCCAACCCATGCAACAGTAACAACCGTAGCACTAATCGCAGAAAACTGTCCTTTTGAATAGTCAAATAAACCTGGTGGGTCTAAAGCTGGTTCATTACCTTCGTAGAATCTGTCATAAAGGTCTTTAGTTGCGTTATAGTCATACCCACTGGTTGGTGTTTGACCTGCAGTCGCGTTTGGAGAACCAAAAGGTGCGTAATGTGCTCCCGTTGTTTCATACGACTGAATGTTTGGTACGAAGTAAAATAATTTACCGATTGGTAAATTCATTGCTTGTACTGAAACGATGTCGTTAGATAATAATTTAGAGAATACTCTTCTAACGATTGGGAAAACCACTGTTTCAAATGCACCTGTATCAGATGTAGATGATGCTTCGTTAATTAAATACGATGCTTGGTTTTCGTAAAGTTGTGCGACATTTTCTCTCATGTGACCTTTAAGTCCTTCTAAGAAACCTAATTTGTCCCATTTGTTGATTGTGTCTTCTTTGATAACTTTAAGGTGTTTTAACCCGATGTTACCAACTAATCCTGATTCTAATAATGCTCCCATTTTAAAATATTTTGTTTTTAATTTTTATTTATTTATTTTGATTACCCTAATTTACTCATTAAATCTTTCATTCTAAGGAATTGAGGATTTTCATAAGTTTTTGATTCAATTAAAGTAGTCGATGAACCTGTAGATACGGTTTTTTGAATTTTGTTTTCTACTGATTCACTAAGTGATTTTTTAATTTCCGGTTTAGATAATTCACCTTTAATTGACTGATAAAGACCTTTAGATTCTTTTAAAGTTTCAACGTCGTCAAATCTTCTTAAGATATTAATTTTCTCTTTTTTAGTAGTCGAATGTTCAGTGAACAATCTTGTTGCGTAAGCTAAGTTTGAATTGAAGATTGCAACTTCATTAAGTTTTTCTCTGAAAACATTTAATGCTTTTCTGTATTCTTCATTTTTTTCTCTTAACAACGTAACTTCTTCTGTAGATTCTTTATAAACTTTATTACGATTTGGTGTAATACCTTTTCTTAATCCTCTACCTTCTTTTGAACCCATTCCGTAAGTGTGTGCAGCTTCTTTTGTTTCTTCTTTTTCAAAAGCTTTTCTTTTTAAAGTATCACCTTTTTTAGTAGTGTAATCTTCTTTACCTGTCATGGTTTTAGATTTATCACCTTTATTCATTCCGTAATTACCTTCTTTTGTTTCTGCCTTAACAACTTTGGAAGTTCCTTCCATATTTTCACCTTTCTTGTATTCAAATTTTGGTTTACCGGTACCAACTGTTTTACCTTGAGGTCTTTTTTCATTGAACCCTCCGGATACTTTTTTAATTTCAGTTTTACCTGCTCCATTTCCAATTCCAACACCTTTAGGTTTAATTGTTGATTTTGCTTCTCTCACAGCTCTTCTTAGATTGTAAGACTCTTCTAAGTCTTCCTCTTCTTCGTCATCATCGTCATCATCGTCTTCAAGGTCGCCATCTTCTTCGTTGAATTCGATTTCAAACATAATTTCTTCTTCATCGTCTTGGTCTGAACCCATGTCATTCATAGAACCGTTAGCAAATATTGCGTCAAGTACGTCATCTGTAGTTTGGTCGTCCATTTCTTCTTCCATTTCAAAACTCATGTCTTCATTCATGTCTTCATCCATTTCTTCATCCATTTCTTCATCCATATCGTACTCATACATATCATGTTGAGATTCACCAAGTTTAACAAGATACTCAGAGTCATTATCGTTATCAGTTAAATGAATGTCATTACCGTCTTTTTGAACGATAATACCATCTTTTTCACCCATAGCTTTAAACACTTTAAGAATTTCTTCGTCAGAAGCTCCTGTTAAGTCAATCGGACTTTCGTCAGAATCCATGTCCATGTCAAAATCCATGTCCATTTCATCTTCATCTTCATTATCAGAATCCATATCAAATTCCATGTCTTCTTCGTCAGAATCCATTTCATCATCCATGTCTACATCTAATTCAATCTCATCTTCTTCTTGTTCAGAAAGAGATTCTTTTACTAGCTGATTGATTTCTTCCTTCATAGTTGAAGCAAGTATTCCTTTTGCGTTTTCGGCAATAGCTTCTTCAACTTGTTTCATTTGAATAAGTGCCTCCTGTACTAATTTGTTATTTTCTTGCATGAAAAGTTATTGTTATTTTCATTATAAATATTACCAAAAACAAAAAAAGTTTATTTTATCTAACTAATAGACAAAATAAACTTTAATTTAGTGTAAAAAAAGTATCCTAATATGAACACTTTTATGTTATTAATAATTAAATCCGTTATTGAATAACTTCATCAATTTTACTTTCAGAGACAGCGGTTATTCTCCACTCGTGTGTGAACCCCTCATATTTTTTTGTAACCTTGGCTTCAACATCTGTTACTGAATACCCTTCTACAAGTTTTTCTTCTCTGATTTTTCTAATTTTACCTGTATTCTCATCAGGTAAGTCGTACTGAATTTTTGCTACGAAATACTTTTCTTCCATGTGTTTTTTTATTTTCCTAAAAAGTCGTTTAATTTTTTCATTAAGTCAACTGATTTCTCAACATAATCGTCTTTTTGTTTATATTTTTTTTCTTCTTCTAAGTTTTCTTCATATTTTTCTCTATCATTGGCATCTGAGAATAAATAAGCTCCTGGTGTGGATGGAGAAGATACCAAATCAAAACATATCAATTCAAAATCTTCTTGAACTTCATTTCTTTCACCAACTTTTTTTAATGACCCAACACCTCTTGATGATATTCCCAAAGTGACACCTTGTCTCATTAAGTTCGCTGCAATGTCACCTTTTGTGGATACAACTCCTGATTCATGGAATCCGGGTGATGTTAATAGTTTTAATTTACCCATTAAAATATTTCGGTCCCACCATATTTCGGTGATAATGTGAGATACTCGGTCTAAATCGATTAAAGACGATTCAGGATGGTTTAATTCAGATGTTGATAAACCCTTCTCAATTGTTTTTTTATAGTTGTCGGCTTCTCTTTTTAATATTTTTTCAGGGTATGAACGACCGTTTCTATTTGGTGTGTCATATTTTTGTAAAACAGCGTAAAATTCAAATGGGTTTCTATAATCCATGTCTTTAGCTTCTCGTAAAACCTTTTCATTATGTTTGTCTTTAGGGGATACCCAACCGGCATCCGCTTCAACTAATATACCGTGTCCTAGTTCAGTTGCTTCTAATATTCTTAATTGTTTCATTAATTCTTTTTAAGATAAATATATCAATTATAATACTTTACAATGATTCCTCTTTTTTTGTAGTAGAAAATTCAAAATATTTATTGGTTGTAATGTTATTATTAAAAATTGATTGAACTATATTTTTTACGGAATTTTTAATTTCTAACGATTTAAAATCAAATTCATTTGTGGTATATAGATTTATTTCTAAATTAAAAAATGATTTTTTTCCGTGGGAAATTCCACTTGTCCTTAGGTCTAAATCAACAATACTTTTATCTTGGAAAATATTGGTGTTAATTGATTCATATACGGAATGTTTTATTTCTCTTCCTAAATTAGAAACTATTCGATTCCAATTATTATATTCATCTTTAGGGTTTACCCATGATTGAATGTTTATGTATATTGATTTTAAATTTTTTGAATCTACTGTTCCGTAAACTGATTTAATTGGAGTGTATAAGTTTAATTTTACACTTTTTCCTTTTTTCATTAATGTTTTTCATTATAAATGTTTATTGATTATACTGAAAATATAAATGAATTTATGTGTGATGTCAAAAAAAAAAAGTGTTTTTACTAATTAAATAGTTAAAACACTTTTATTTTTATGTTAAATAAGTTAAATTAAATAGACTCTTCTAAACTTTTAAGTTTTAAAAAATTCATTTGGTCAAACTTTTCATTTTCCACCCTACCAATTGTTTCGGATATTTTTGTCTTTATTTCAAACTCTGGTTCTTTATCTAAAATTACTTTTAATTTATTAATAGTGGTTTCCCTTAATACTTCAAATTTAGTTTCAAGTGTTTTAGAATCTTCAGATATTAATTGAAAAAATTCTTTTTTAGAATTTTCATCTAAATTTTCAATATATTCATTTAATGTTCGGTTAGCAATACTAACCATCGATTTTATTGGTATATTAATAGATTCTTTAACTACTTGTTTATTTTCTTTTAATACTTTAATTATTTGTTTCTTAACTGTTACTCTTTCAAGTAAGTCTAATTTATTACTGTAAAGTAAAATATCTAAATTTTCATAATTATTTTTAACCGACTCCAATAATGGTTTAGGTAATTTTATTGTTGGTAAAATTTTATGTAATAGACTAATACCTTCTTCTAAGAATTCTTTAGCGTCCTGTTCGGTTAAACCTTGGGGAGTACTTAATTGGTCATATAAAGTATAGGCTTTTGACATAGATTTATTATTCAATACATTATGTTTGAATTCTCTTAGTGATTTTTTAAAATCTTTCTCGTTATTGTACGATTCGAGTAGATTTTTTTCAATTATGGATTTTAGGGTTCCGAAAGTCATTACGCTTTATTTTATTAAATAAATATTAGGAATTTAGTAACTTATCCAATTCTTTTGAAATTTCCCCTAAAGATTCTTGTCCATGACCTAAATTAATCATTTGAGCTCCTTCTATTAAGTTATTTTCAACCAACATATTTAAGTTATTTATTCTAGATTCAGGGGTTATTTCCGCCTCACCTCCGGATGGTGGAGGTGGAACTGTTTCTTCTCCTGCTGGTGGTAATTCTTCCCCGCCTAAATCAGCCGTCTCAAATCCACCTCCACCAAATGATGGTGCCGGTTCTGATGTTTCAGTTGATGCCGTTTGAGTTCCTCCTGAGGTACTACCGTAAAGTTTATCAATATTATCAAATAAACCTGTTTTAGTAATAACTGTTGCAGTTGCTTTAAGTTCTTCACCAACTGCTCGTTCAATTCTTTGTTGTTGTAAATCTAAACGAACTTCTTCGTCTGACCATCCAAAAATATGTTTTTTCGCCCATGTTGATGATGTTGCCTGAATTCCGTTACCCGGGTCAGAAACTAAATCTTTATATAATAAAACTTTTTCTTTCCAAACATCAATTTTTAATAAATCAGCTTGTGTTGAAGGATTTGATAACCCTAAAGTAAAATTATCTAATTCATCTTCAAACCCAAGTAAAAATAAATGTACGATTGCTATTTTATTTAATTCGGCAATCATACTTTTTTGGATTCTATTAATTGTTCGAGCAAAACGAATATCTTGTAAGGATAAATTCTTACCGTCCCCAACAACTTCTTCAAATCCTAAGAACGCCTTAGGAACACGAAGAGCTGTTAATAATTTCTTTTGTATATATTCAATATCTGCTATTTCCGAAAGGTTAGTTGCTCCCGGTAATGTAGTAATTGGGTCCGGTGCGGATGGGTCTCTAACAGGAATAAAATAATCTTGGTCAACCGCCATTTGGTTAAACCTCATATCAACATTACCTGTTTTATTATCAACAACTTGTTCTCTTTTAAATTTATTAGCAACTCGTTGTACATAAGCCTCAACATCATCATCATTCATATTTCCAACAAAGACTTTAAACATTCTTCTTTCAGGTGCTCTTGAGGTACGATAAATTAACATCGCATCTTCCGATAATAATAATTGTTTCCAAATTCTTCTCGCCTTTTCAAGCATCGATGTACCATAAGGAAGTTTTCGGTCATCACCTAATAATCTAAAATGTCCAATCTCCCATGATTGGAATTCCATGTTTTTATTTTTCCAAGTAAAATGTAGAGACTTTTTGTCCTTATCTAGTTCTTTAGTAATATCCGTTGATATTTTTGCACTTACTCCTACTTCATGTCTTTCAATTTCAATTGTTGGTAGTTGTTGAACCCCAACAATTCCTTTTTCCGGGTCTAACTTTAGAAAAATAAAGTTGTCTCCGTACTTACAGGTATTTCTCGTCCACATTGGTAGGTTAGTATTAATGTCAAGTGAGTTATTAAATAAATCCGCTAATACCCCTTTTATTCTTTTTGATTCTGAATAAATTTGTAATATAAAACCATCTTCATTTGTCGTTGTTGATTCCTCGGCGTAAATGTCTAACGCCGCTGATATTTCAGGAGTATATTCCATACTTTCATAATCATACTGAGCCGATAATCTTGACGGTTCATAATAGATTGCTTGAGAATATAAATTGTTCTCAACTTTCGCCCATTGATTAGTTAAATAATAAGTTTGTTGTGCCTGTAACTTTTCTTTCTCGTATTCTTCTTTACTTTTGGTACGTAATAATTCTTTTTTATCAAACTTAAAAGTTGGATAATCTTGATTTAATTGAGAATTAGGCCCAAATGTTTGGGATAATCTCTGCCATACCGTCATATTATTTTGTTGTTCGTCCATAATTTAAATTTACTTATTTCCTCAGTAATATAAATAGTATTACCCTCCAAATAACCATCCGTATTTTTGGTAGTCTTCTTTGGTTGGCCCTTGATTTATTGGTTGTTGCCTACCCATTTGAGGAACCATTGGGTTAAAGAATTCTGATGAATTTTTATTTTCAGTAACAGAGGTCGACCAAGAGTTTAACATTGCTCTTGTATGGTTGGTAACTTTTTCTAATGATTGAAATGATTTTTCCGCAACATAAATCGCCATTGCAATACTCATGATACAATCATCGTGATGCATTTTTTGATGGTCAGGTCGTCCATTTATATATACAAATGTGTTCATTTCATTATATAAACGACTGGAATAGATTCTAAATTTATGTCTCATCGCCTCCTCAAAAGATGCAATAATTTGTACTCTTTTTGAGTTAAAATTAATCCCCGGAATTTTTTCATTTATCTTTGGGTCATATTTCCATTTATTGGTCATATCAACACCATCAACATATAATCCACCTTGGTAATTCATTTCTTGAAGTTTTCTTGCTGTTGCAACTCCCATACCACCGGTTAAATCGACAACACAAAATGCGCTATACATAGTTCCCCATTTATATGCTATTTCTGCTAACACATCAGGGGGAATTTTTCCAACATATTCTAATACTTGTTCACGAGCATCAAAATCAATTATTTCAATACTTGAGAAATCTTCGGAATCTCCTCGAGATACATCAACACCCATAACATATTTATGACCGTTTTCTGGTTCTTTCCATATCCAAAGACCACCACCCATCATTTTAGCTTGTGGGTCCTTAACTTGGTTTTTAGAAATATCTTGCATCATGTCCGAATCAAATACATTGTCTCCGGAACCTAAGAAATTACATTCTAATTCTTGTGCAACTTTACGTCTATCATATTTTAATTTTTTAACCATCCCCTCAAACCATGAAGAACATGGTTTATACCCTTGTTCGATGTAGTCGGTTACAATTGAGTGGTCTCGTTCAAATGGGTTTGGCATAGATAAATTAACGACTACTTCATCAAGATTATATTCTTCACGATTTAATAAAAAATGAACTAAGTCATTTGTTTTGACCATATATAAATCTTTTGTATATCGTGGGTCACGATGCCAAAACATTTCAGTTACTTTAAAGTCATTCATACCTCTAAGTGACTGGTCATAAATTTCATAATAAATTGCATCGTAACCGTTAGGCGTTGAAACAACAATAACCTTACCCCCTGTGGATAAGGATGCCATACACGCAGCCCAAAAATCTCCGTCCGCTTCAATATAGGCCGCCTCATCAAATATTAGAATGGTTGGAGTGTATCCCCTAAGTGCATCTCGTGATGTTGCAACTGCCTTAACTTCACATCCGTTAGTTAATTTAAAATGTCGTTGAGCGTTTTTTTCTTGAGAGAATCCAACACCGACCCATGACGGCCATTGTTCAGTAAACCCTCTAACTTTATTAGCCATCTCCACCGCAGTGTCCAACTTGTTGGCAATAATTAATATTTTTTCAGGTTTAGTTTTTTTTGCGAATACTAATTTTTTTGATGCCCAAGCTGCAGTTACGGTTGATACCCCTGCTTGTCGATACTTTAAAGCAACATTTTCGTTATGAGTATCATAATCCTCAATAAGGGTGATTTGGTCGGGGAATAAATCTAACGGTACATATTTTGAAACCGTATTATCGTATGTCTGTAAATAAGTACGAAGTGCGTAAGGAGTATTCCTCATGCACTTCGTCACTTCAATTATTAATTGTTCTTTATTCAAAAGATGTTTTTTGGTTATTTAGGTCTCGATATACCTAAACTACCCAAGAAATCATCTAATCCGTCATCATCTTCATCATCAGATTCAATACCTTCTTCTTCTTTGTAATCTTCAAATTCTTCTTTCATTTTAATGGCTTCTCCCATGATTTCTTTAAATCTTGCAGACGCTTTAGATACTTTTGAAGAGTCTTCAGAGATTGCGTTTCCAATAATGTCTAAAAATTCTTGAGCTTCAATTTGGTATAAAACAGTATGAAACCAGTTTATCAAACCTTTATTTTCAGGTTCGTATATATCATCAGGTAATGCAAACCTAATTCGTTCAACAATTTCAGGTCCAATTCTTAGTTGCATTGGTTCATTACCCAATGTGTCTGTTTGTCCCATAACTCTTTGAGCCATTTCAGGGTCTTTTGGTAACCCATGTCTACCTTTAGCTTCTTCTAAACCTTTAATAATTTCATGACATAAAATAGGGAAGATTAAACCGAAGGCTTTGATTACCGTATCCGGAGTTTCTTCTCCTTCTTCACCTTCTTCACCGTCTTCATCATCGTTATCAGATAACTCAACTTTACCGGCAACACCTTGACCTGTTTCACTCATCATTTCAATCATTTGTTCCATACTAAAATATAGGAAGTCATTAATTGCCATAATTCCTAAATAATCTCCATAAAGAGATGGGTCAATTTCATCAAGTCTTGCCTTAATATCAGGTTTTTGAAACATGTAGTGTCCTTTCTTCGCAGCACCTTGAATTATTGCGTTAATAATATTTCTCTTATGTTTTTCTAATTCAAAAATTTCGTCTTTAGTTAAATCCTCAACGTCAAAAGACGGAATTTCAATTCCATCTTCTTTTTCTTCCTCATCATCCTCTTCTTCTTCAGGTTTCATTCTAAAGTTTGAAACATCTATTGGTTCTCGATTTAAATAAGCTTCGATTTTATACCATTCAGCGGGAACTTCAGATTCCTCTAAAGAAGATTCGATTGCCAATTGTTCTAATTCATCTCTATGAGCAGCCTCAATTCTCATGATGTTTGGTAATTTTCTCATCATCTCTTGGTATATCATACCTTGAACTTGTTGAGAACTTAAATCCTCTCTTCCTGTTACTTGACTTAATTTCTCAGCAACTTTTTGGAAACGATTACTAACCAATCTTTGAACATCTGCCTCTTTTTTCTTCATTGCGGGATTCTGAGAATATAACCCCTCAGGATTTGCAAGTTTTCTTTCCAAATTTGGGTCCATTCTTTCAGGTCTATTCCCGTAATCTAATTGTTCTTTAATTTTCTTTGCCATTATTATTTTTCTAAGATTTGCATAATTACATCCATAATTTTATCTTTAGCTTCTTCCGGAGAAGGTCTATTAGCCTTTGGAGCCGGATTAACACCAGGGTTTGGATTCTTACCAGGATGACTTGGTCTCGTTCCCGGTTTTGTCGTTGGTTTTACTCTTGTTGGAGCAACCTTAGTATCATCTGCCTTTGGGGCCGGATTAACTCCCGGGTTTGGATTCTTGCCCGGATGATTTGGTCTTGTTCCCGGTTTTGTCGTTGGTTTTACTCTTGTTGGTGCTGTCTCAGTTTCTGCCTCTGTCAAATACTTTATAAGTTCACCTTTTGTAATTCTTGGGGGTAAATTTCTTTCTACTATTTTCATAATTTCGTTTTCAAGGAACAAAGATACAACATTTTTTCCTTCACCCAACTGTTTTTTTACAGATTGTACACATCTTTCCCATTTTTTTGATTTTCTTGGTCCTACTTGAGCGTGACATATGGCCCAAGGATTTTGTTTTTTGGTTTTTTCTACTTCAAAAATACCCATTCCGTCATCAGTTGCATCTGGGTCTCTAGTTACATTAACAGTTGCGTCTTCTTCAATTTCTCCTTCTTTAGCAGTTACCATAACTTCTTTTGTTGATGGGTTTTGAGTTATAACAACACCGTTAACCTCACCACCTTTAGGACCTACTTTGTAACTTTTTTTAGATGGGACTTCAGTGACTTGTTCACTTATTAGTTTACCGTGTAACACATTGATTTGTGACTCTGTTAACTTCGCAACAGTTTGTGAAGATAATCCTTTTTCAATAAGCTCTAATGCTTTTGTATTAATTTTCATAAATAACTTTCTTTTCAAATTCTAATAACAAATCTTTTTCATAAAGTTTGTCTTTTATTTCTTGTTCCGGAGTTCCAAATCTGAATATCATTCTTTTTTTTAAATTTTCATCGTCTGATTCCCAAGCTAATGCAATAACATCGTCTATTGCATCTATCATTGAAAAAAAATCGGAGTTTTGAATCAATTCCAATTTTACATCAGTATCTCTCAAAACTCCTACTTTTTTAATATATTTTAAATCGGGTGGTTGAGGATACCCATTAGATGGTCGATTGTCCCATAATTCCCCCCACACATCCAAATCATCAGAAAATATGAATTCGTAAAGATTGTCTCCTTTATAATTAGGACCTAAACCGTTTACGTAAATCAAATAACTCATACTAATAACCCTTCAGGTGTAATTTTAATTTCTTTTCCTTTATTCTCAAAAACTAAATTGTTTTTGTTTGTTTTCCCAATAATTTTAGCAGATGAATTTTCTTCTAAAAATTTTTGAGATGCCAATTCTTGTTCAATTGTTTCAGTTAATTTAACAACTGAGTTCATTTGTCTTCTAACTTCAGTAATTGTTCTTGTTTTTTTCTCAGCAGTTTTTTGTCTATTTTCAACAATTTCTTTTTTAGAAACTTCAAAATATTTTGATAACACTTTATCAACTTTTGATTCACCAAAGATACTATCAAATATGGCTCCGTTACCATAATCAGAACTCATTTTTTTAAATCTTGAATGTGAGTTATGTTTTCTAAATTCTCTATCGTCAAAAATGTCGTCAGGATTAATTTCATCTACATCGTCATACTCATATCCTTCTTCCATATCACCTTCCATTGGAATGTCCATGTCTGCCTGGATGTCCTCAACTTCACTATCATCAGTTAAATCTTCACCATCCATATCATCTCCACCTAAATCTTCAGTCTCATCTTCAAATTTAGACAAAATATCTTCTCTATCTTCTTCACTCAACTCATTTAAATCAAATGACGATAAAACCATATTAATAACATATTTGATATTTTCAGAAGTCATACCTTCTTCAGTTTCTAATGTTCTAATTTTTTGGGTTAATTTACCAGTTAACTTTTGAATAGTTTTAAAAGTTACTCGTTCATTAGAACCGCCTTCATCCTCAATGTCTACATCAACATCAGTATCCATGTCGTCCATACCCATGTCATCTTCTAATCCCATATCATCCATACCCATGTCATCTTCTAATCCCATATCATCTATTGGTGATGGTGGTAATTCCGGAGCCGGAACTGCTGGTGGAGCTGAAGGAATTTCTGCAGGTGATGGCATATCCATTTTTGGTTTTGGAGTTTTTAAAGTGAACTTTTTTTGTTCACCATACAGGGACATTCCTTCTTCATTTTCATTAAGTCTATTTAACTCACCCGCAACTAAGTTTAATCTTTTGAATGCTTGTGAATATGAAGAATAGTATT
>Ga0114975_10001463_pt1 | contig 16813 bp, 23 predicted proteins | sample S_130626_EF_Meta_FD_87031 | JGI IMG/M metagenome (GOLD analysis project Ga0114975, IMG submission 87031) | Freshwater microbial communities from Lake Simoncouche, Canada to study carbon cycling - S_130626_EF_MetaG | ecosystem: Environmental > Aquatic > Freshwater > Lake | place: Lake...
TATACGGAGTATATTTTTGAGGTGGAAATTATACGGAAATAGCACGGTATATTTTTGGGGGGGAAATTATACGGAAGTGGGGGATATTTTTAGGCCGGAATTTATAGATATTTAACTTGATATTTTAGGCCAATTTTCTATTTTGCACGAATCATACTTAAAGTGATTTTAGTTATCAAGTAACGGGGAGACCCTATAATTAGATACCTTGGCAGAGTGGTTAATGCGGTGGATTACTAACCCATTTCCTTTTGGAGCGAAGGTTCGAATCCTTCAGGTATCGGTCTTTTTACATGTATATCATATATACATGTAAATACATAATAGCAGATTTTCTATCAATTTAAAAACCCCGTCAACACACGGTAGGTGTTAGGAAAAATTGAAATGACTTAAAATAAACTAGAGTGGTTAGCGACTCAAGAAAGTCAAGCAGAGATAAACAAATGCCTGCTATCATGAATAACGTTGCAACGCCTACCTATCTCCGCTTCTTCGCTCCCAACTGCTCCTACTGCGGGCTGAACATTGACTCAAACCCTGATGGCAGCGCACGTGCAGGCCCAGACCAGGCGGTGCTGGCATGCAGCGAGCACGCGGCCCTAGCCAAGCGCGACGCGCGTGCCTATATGCACGAGAGGGGGATTGTTGAGCGGTGGGATGTCCTCCAGGACCCTGTCTTTGAGGCGCTTGGCTTCAATAAGGACCGCATTTCTTGGAAGGGGGAGCCACTGAAGAACCTTACAGTTAAGCGCAGCAGCGGGGCACTTGAGGTGGGCTGGAGCTTTCTTCACATTTCCTCCTGCCACGACCCCCTCAACCTACAGCGCAATGATGAGGGGCACTGGTTTATGCCAGCAGCAGGTCCTGGTGGCATTACGAAACGCATTCGCGTGGACGAGTTCACCCTGTCTCTACCTGAGGACAAGCACCATCTTGTTGCGGCCTTTGTTGAGCGCCTCAACACTATCTACAAAGCCGACGCAGAGGCACACGCGGCGGCAGCGAAACCCGTTGACGACGCGGCGGCAGACACCACATCAGCAACAGCAGTGAAGACCAATGCGTGAAGAAATAAGCAACTAAAAGAAAAATACAAAACAAATACATACAAAATACAAAAGAAAGTTTTTCAGTTTTTTCCAAGCGGAACGTTTGCTCATAAAGTTGAATACATACAAGATACTTGCTATTGCAGCCAATGAAACAGATAATTAGTAACCTTTCTGTACGGGAGGTCTATGATAAGATTGCCAATCATTTTAACCATAGTAGGCAGCGTATATGGGGGTCTGTTAAAATATTTATAGAGGCACTTCGCCCTGGAGCTCAGGTGTTGGAGTTGGGTTGTGGGAACGGGAAAAATATGCTACATAGGCGTGATATTAGCATAAGTGGCATAGATATATCCGCTGAACAAGTTAGCATATGTAAATCAAAGGGCCTTGAGACCCAACAAGGCTGCATTACACAACTTGCTTTTCCATCCAACATATTTGACAATATGTTGTGCATCGCTACATATCATCATCTTGATAATGAGAGCGATAGACAAAAGGCACTACAGGAAATGTATCGCTGTTTGCGGCCTGGTGGCACAATTCTATTGACTGTATGGGCAATGGAGCAACCCGATGACAGCACCTTCCATTTTACAAAGACCGATGAGCTTGTCCCCTGGAATTCCAAAGATGACGGCAATATTTATTTGCGTTATTATCATATTTACAACAAGGGTGACCTTTATGAAGAGGTTAGACGTTTGTGTCCAGAATTTACGTGGCTATCTGGGGACTGGGAATTAGGTAATTGGTATTGCATTCTTCAGAAGCCGCTTCCAATTTAGTGGCTTAAACGTGGTATCCAGTTTTAATATGTAAATGGATATGACATATCGCTGGGCCCCATTTCGGACCCGCAATCCCTTTATTCGCGAAATTGTATCGCACGAAAATAATACTATAGTTTTTGATGGATATTTTTACGTAGATGCGAAAGATTTGCCAGTACAGCGTATTATGTCAAGATACGGTGAAGGTGTCAAAGGTGAAGATGGTATTACATATCGCTCTGAAATAAGCTCTGCGCACATTGAAATTTATGAAAAAATTAGTGGCGAAGATACCTCTTTCAAATATGATGAGGAAGATAATGTCGAATGCATAGAGAATGAAGAGGAAGATAAGACGGGCGCAAGTGCCAAAAATACAGTAGAGGACGACGATGATTCAATAGGAGGAAAGATATGCTTTTTCCCAACGGAAATTACTACACTAAAATACAGAGTTCTTAAAACTGACTTGACATCAATAGAACGTAAATTAATTGAAGAAATTATACAAGAAAACGAATCTAATAAGGAAAAACTTAAATTACAGGAGATGCTAAAACGCTATAAATTGGAGGAAGGCCCAGATGATGCAGACTAATATGGCGGGTTGATATTTATATTATAGTAAATTACTATAATATAAATTATATATCTGAGTTTATTTAGTATGCGCCGGCGATGCAGCTGATTGTTCCTTCTGTTGATAGGGGCGGGCTCCTTTCACCACAGTAGTTGTATTACACACGGCTACTGGCTCTACCGTATAAAATGAACCCTCTATATCGCAATCGCATAATTTATTCGAAACGACCCGTGAAAATACACCGTCCTTATAAAATAAATAGCCAGACAAATCGCAGTAATAACTCATTCTACTAACTACATAGAAAGATGGGTTTATATACTGGAGATTTTATAACTGACTTCGCTTGAAATACCATTTACTAAAATTTGGCTCGTAACCAGATAAATTATAGTCTTTATCGCTGTCATTATAACTGCGTTCAAGCTTGTCGACAAACACAGGCATTATATCCCCACCCGCCTTTGTTTTCCAAGCATCTCCATTAAAATGTATAATAGCAGGCGTTGTATTTGTTAATAAGTTTACCACACGGCCATTTCTTATGGTTATTTCAGACCAGTCAACTGAGAACATGTTCTGAAAAATTTCAACACAACAGTCTAATTTTAATTTACGCGCATGCCGGTATTCGGTAAGATACTCTATAAAATATCCCTGGTCTGTAAAAGCCTTGCATATACGTTCTACTTCGCTAATATCTTTCCACGTATACATCTGCATGAGTGCCCATTTATATCCTATAAAGCCACCCCCGTTCACAAATTTATAGCCGTTCTTAATACCTAAATTAGGATATTTTTCTGCATATTCACCTGGCCAGCAATTCAATTCGGCCCCAAACAAAATATCGCAATCATATGCCTTAAATTTACTTATTATTTCTTCGGGTCCGCCAGCAACAATTACGTCAAAACCGTCAATAACACATATTATATCGTCATTAGGTATAGATTTGATAGCTTTCAAAATGCATTTTAATTTACCGAAAAATCCTGTCCAGGCAGCTTCTGTAATGTATTTAATTGGTAGGTCACATAAACTTGCCGAGGCTTTGAGATATTCAAATCTGCTCACATTGCCCGCGCCATATGTAAGCACATGTAGCATTAGATTAATTATTGTCTAAATCTTTATATCGGTAAAGCGTATGATATTAATTTCACTGTGCAATTAACCATTCAATTGTGCTCTTATCCAACCCCGTCGCCTCTAAACTATTGAGAAGCTCAAGCTTTGACCCATCAAAATAAGAGATTTTACTAAGAATGCTTGCACTTGAAAATGAACTCAAAATGTAATAACACCACTGACCCATATGTTAGGACGGATTATCCAAATAGCTTGTATATATTTATCGCTTGCTAGTAAATTTAACAGGCCAATGTTGAACGATATTTCCGTATAATGGGCAAACCCCATATTTGCGCAATCAAGGACCCATATCCAAGGAGTTTGGGCTATGTCCGTTTCTACATGAATTTTAATATTGGCCAATTTTGTTCCATCTATATTATAATCCTCTGTCTTTGCAGGTGAAGTGTAGAATAAATTTGCGCCCTTAATTTCGCCAAATTTTACAAAACTGTGATAGCCTGGTTTCGTAATACATTTTTGACAGGGCATCGTCTAATTATAGAAGCACACTTATTCCTTAGAAGGCCACGCGATGCACATATCAACTGATAATGTTTTGCTGTAAGGGGAGGCAAATATTTTCGGGCCTGGATGCCAAAAATTGAAGCTGCTTAAAGCCAGGGCCAGATAGTCAGATTGAGCAATCAATCGCCCAAGAGTTCATACAGCAATATCATATTCTATGATAAACCCTGAACTCTGTCTTTTAAGAGTCCTTGCCGCAACTTCTATTCGCTTTTGAATAATATTTACGGACTCTGTTATCTACGTTATATGGCGGTTATAATGTAGATAAAACCCGGCCGTAAGTTTGTAGCATAGCTTCGGTGTTGTATACATTTACGACCGGTCAGCGCAATGGAACCCATTTATGGGTTGCCATAAAGGATTCATACAGCAAATACATATTATGTATATTTCTGAATCCTGTATGTTGGGGGGTATAATCTTATGATGTGTTTAAGTTAAAGAGTTTCTACAGCAACAACGGTATTATGTAAAACTCTGTATATTTAAACATAACTGTAAGGTTATACGTTGCCATTGCACGAGTTCATGCCGCAACCTAAAATCACCATTTTGATTTTACCGAACTCCGTAAATGGCGATGAAACATGTATATGTTTCTTTCAGCAACTTAAATAATATTATTAGTGGGGAGGTATGGGAACACGTATGTGCTCCCTACAGCAATTAAAAGCGCATATTTACACTACCATTAAGGACGCAGCTAGAGGATGATTTAATGGGTGCATTTATTGTTGGGCAACTGACAATGAGATGCTCTGCACTATTTTTCACTTGTTATACAGGTAAAAAATAATATATTTTGTCGTATATTTTTTGCATATATTTAATCACGATAGTAATCTCTCATGCACCAGCGACTGCAAAACCCCTCCTTATAATAATCACTGCCATCGCAGTCAGTTCCACAGGTTCTACAAGAGACTACCCCACAGCGATCACAATTCGTATTACAGATTACACACACATCCTCGGCGTAGTCATTCGTTACGGCTGCGTATGCGTGCTCTCCCTCATAATACGGACCGAAACCTTCAGAAGCTGAAATATCTGTTCCAATTTCAAGTGAGGCCTCAACGGGAGCCGACCAGTGCAGTTCTACGGGCTGATTCTTATAGAAATCAATAAACCTGTGGCTCACAGTATTATCGTTATTAAACTCATAATAACTCCTGTTAGTTGCCAGATTTGCCACGGCTGTTGCAAGGGTGGGTTTGGTATACCATGTGAAACATAGCCCCGATGGGTGTAGACTGTAGGTGTAGCGTGGTGTCCAGAAAATACGCGTGCCATCAGCTTTCTCAATGGCAGTTGTCTCAGGTGGCCCCACAGGAGCCAGAGATGTGTCATAGCGGATTGGGGCCTCAGGCTCACCTGGGAGCCATATTTCAACAGTTTGATTATAGGTGGTAGACATCTTGATTCTTTTGTCAAGTATCCCAGTGGTTAATATAGGGCACCCGTGTAGCCCTTCAATTTTTCAGCTAACTGGAGTTTTATCTAAATATCGGCTAATTACTTGTAACTATGAATTATGATTGTAAAAAAAACAAGAAAAATTGAAGTCAGATTAGAGTTTAGTATAGTAGTCCAGGAGCCTGTCCAACGAGTCAGAAACCAAGCATACAAGCATCAAGAAATGCCTGAGCACAACGCAAGCAGCCGCGCGGCACGCCGCAACACGCAGGGGGGGAAGGCTTTTAAGAGCCAGAAGAAGGAGGAGAACTTTCGCACAAAGGCCGCACGTGAGGAGGCCGATGAGCTGGTGGAGCTGTTCCAGAAGCAGCAGATGGCGACGCGCAATCCGCACGACGCCAAGAAGCAGCTGACTGCGTCCGAGGGGGAGGCGCTGGAGTGGATGCGCGTGGGGCGCGTGGTGCGCCGCTTTGGCAATGCGCGCTATGAGGTCCTCTGCAATGACGACAAGCTGCGCCAGTGCGTCCTGCGCGGGCTGCTTCGGCGCAAGAACAAGGTCAACGTCCAGGTGGACAGCATGGTGGTCGTCAGCCTGCGGGCCAGCGACACCGAGCTCATGCGTGAGGCGGGCGGCTCAAGCAGCGACATCATTGGCCTCTGCAACGAGTGGCACATTGCTGAGCTGAACAAGCTGCCTATCAGCAAGCGCGTGTTCCCTGGCTACAGCGGCGACGCGGTCCTGGACGACATCTTCGACCGCAGCGGCGCTGCTGCCGGTGGGGATGGCGAGTCGGATGAGGAGGCAGAGGTGGATATTGACGCGCTCTGAACTGGCAAAAAAATCTGAAAAATAAAAATAAAAATAAAAAACAAAATACAAAATTTTTCAGTTGTGTGTTTTGTTTTAATTGTGCTGTTTCACTCTAAATTTTACGGCGGGTGCGGCGAGCTCCACCCGCTTTATGCTCTTTGTATATATACGAATCGCCAGGATGAGCGAACCATTCAGGAAAAGCACGCATACCTGCCGGATCATTTCCTACACTGCATATACGACCTGACTTGCCGTGTTGTAGGACTGAAAATGCCGGTGTTTTCATTAGACATGTCCATATGCCCACATCTGTTTCTCCCTCTTTCTGTGCAGACTGGGAGTCATCTGTTATGCGATACGCCTTGCCCACAAAGGGTGGTCCTTCAAAAGAGCCGCGAATGCCCACTAGTTTTCCAGCAGCGTCGTGCACAACACCACCAGGGCCCCATGATGGCCCACACCACCTATAGGGACGTGAATAGATTGAATTTGTATTTAACGGTGGATTGTGCACAATTCTATCCATTTCGGGCCCGCCGCATAGGGGTAAATTTGCTTCCCATGTCTTAATATTAAACCGTAGCGTCGCCATTCCTATTATTGATATCCATTATTTCAGAGACAGGTTTCAATTTTTCTTGACTTAAGTATAATTATCTATTTTAAATAGATAAGTGTATTTATTATATTCGGGGCTATATTCTAAATAGGTCGTCTGCTCTGTTAAGGCGGCGTGGAATCCACCGTATTGCTAACCATTCGAAATTTTTGCTTGCTTCAAATATTTCTTTGTAATAGAACTCATACACGGCTTTAGAAGGCGGTTCGCGTTTAACTAAGGCCTGTATCACAGATGCATTATCGTTTTCCAACTCTACAGCTAATTCGTTCTTGTGTATGCTATACAACATACCATTCAAAACAGAACACCACTCTGATTCGGTTGAATCCTTGTGCTTGAAATAGGTTTTTACAAAGCTAAACTTAATATCGGCAGGGGTATATAAAACGGCAGCTGTGCGACTAATACGTGACTCAAAATTATACGACCCGTCTGTCTGAACATGCGCTAAGGCCAGCGGCTTAATCAGGCATTTCTTAGACAGGGGGGTGAAGGCGCGGCGCATTTCCTTATAGTTTATAATGAAATTTTATTTAAGTCATTGCCACTACAGGTAGGGGGCTTGGCACAGGTTCCTTAGCAAACACTGCGGTGAGCCATTGTAACGGCGGACCTTTAAGACCGGCTTGCTCAAGCCCGACATAAAGTTCTGTTTTTTCGCCCTCAAATATTCTAATCTTTTTCTGTGTTTCGGCTTTCAGAAAGGGTTTCAATACGTTAAGTGTGGCACGCATCCAACTGTTGGGATGAATAATCCACACATGCTGTAATATACCGGCGTGCTCATTCATAATAACCTGCATGAGCTTTCGGGTGATTTCTAATGACGAATAGTGCTTCATTTTCATACCTGCACAATCAATGACCCATATCCACGGACTACCCTTTGCGCTGTCTACGTGCGCTTTGTAGTAACTGTAGGTCTGTGCATTTTCCTTGTAATCGTGCGCCCGCGCCGGGCTGGTATAATACAGGCTTGTTGCGTTTACCTTACCAAAGTAAACAAAGCTATGGGCATCGGGGCATTCCGCGCAGCGGGCACACGGCATTGATTTGTAATAGATTAAAACATCCAAAAATTAACACAGTATTAACTGGTGGAGTCCAAATGGCAAAAAATTGACTCGGCTTTTAAATATACTCATTATACAATAAAAACCATGTCGACACGTCGTATTACCAAGGAGATTGCCGATTTGCGCAAGGATGCGCCTGAGAACTGCAGCGCGGGACCGCGCGGAGAGGACATGTTTCTCTGGGACGCTGTAATTATGGGGCCAGCTGATTCACCATATCAAGGCGGCGTATTTAATCTGGAGATTCGCTTTCCTGCTGATTATCCCTTCAAACCACCCAAGCTTGTCTTTGTTACGCGGATTTATCACCCCAACATCAGCACTCATGGTGCGATTTGTCTTGATATTCTAAAGGACCAGTGGTCGCCGGCACTTACAATTGGTAAGGTCCTGCTTAGTGTCTGCAGCCTGCTTTGCGACCCTAACCCTGGCGACCCGCTAATGCCTGACATTGCTGACCAGTATATTCGGGATCGCGTAGCCTTTACAGATACGGCGCGTCAGTGGACGCAGCAGTATGCAGCGCAGTAAAATACAAAAATAAATATTCTAGAATGGAAGACTATGAGATTAGTTTTTCTATTATTTTTATATATCATACATCAAACTTTACTGCTGATTTTAGCACACGATTAAGCATACTTAGCTGCTGAATGGTGGGCTGCGCACGACCTGCCTCAATTTCGCGCATGGTGTTTGTAGGAAATCTGCATTGCTGATTTAGCTGGACTTGGGTCATATTCATTGCAGCGCGCTTCTGAATAATTTCTGTGCGGCCCGCGTGCGTCAGCTGCCTTGGCTTAATAATGTCATCTGCTTGGGAAAGCACACGCAACTGAGCTGAACCTGGTGCTGAGGCGGCATGACTTGAAGCACCAGCTTTTGCTTGACCACGGTGCTTCACTGTAACAACTGTCCAATCTTGCCCGTCCATTTCTTTACGTTTGATGTGTGCTTTACTATCAAGTCAAATTTTTTATATGTTTCTTTTAGGGGATGCCCGGCTGTCCGTATTTCATAGCAAATACATTTGCACATCTACTTGGTGGGCTATTTATTACCGGCATCAGCACTGAAAATCCATTGATAAGTCATGTTGAAAATAAACCTATGACACATTTGGCATTTATTATTGTGATGTTAGTATTATTATTTATTATCATGGCTACGGAAATTGGCCCCCTAAAATATGTGCTATTTGTAATTCTTTGTTATGTTATTGGACAAACACTTGTTGCTTTAGCGGCGCGGCTTAGACAAAAGGGACTGTTGGGCCCTACACTGTTAAATGTAGGTGGAGTTTTTGCAACAATGGCCGTAATTGGTTTAGTAGATAATCAGAATATGCTGAGTTGGGGTGTCTATTTATCTGCCGGTTTGATTGTTTTGCTTATAACGTCGTTGTGTTCTGCTTTATTTTTGACCGATAAAAAACAAAAGTCCAGTGCCTATGTGTGGATTAGTCGGGCAGTTATGGTATTATTTACCTTATATATCGGATTTGATATACAGATATTAAAAGAAAATGCACTTTTATGCGATGGAAATCCCGATTATATTAATGAATCTCTAAATTTATATCTTGATATTGTAAACTTATTTACCGGCGCCGGTGGAGCTGAAAATTAATAGCAGGTGCAAGTAATGGGATGCTGTTATTCCAAGCCCGTTGAAGTCAGGCATTCTGGAAATGCTATTATTATAGATAAACACAATAGCCCGTATGCAGCTATAGAGCTTGAAATGTATGGAAGAAAAATAAACCCTGATGAACGCATTTCTATGAGTCCAGTGCTTAGTCGTGTTAAATCAAATGTTATATAGGCGGCTCAGTAGTTGCGCGGATTTGATGATTGTCGCAATGGGAAGATGCGCACTGTACTGGGGTGGGGAATACCGAAGCATCGAAAGCAGTTAAACCAAATTATGTGACGCCAGAATGCCCAGTCGTTCATTTGATGTGTTTGTTATTGGAACCATGTATTGTTGTATAATCAATTTTTCATTTCTATACAAATAGAAATGAAAAACTATAATAAATGGGGCTCTATACTTCCAGACCGGTATAATCTTCCTGTTCTTGCGGGGGTCGATAATGTTCTAATACAGCTTTTACGAAAAAAGTGCACAGGCAACACATGCCTAAACTACCGACAATTCCTATTGAGGCCGCACCTAATATACAATCTGCATCGCATGTTGTCGTAAAATATAAGGACATTGTGCCTTTCTAATGCCCGTATAACATACAATTATACTATGCTTTATATGGAAGCAGCGGAGGAGCCACTCGTTTTGTATATTTGATATAAACATATATAGTGGATATGCAAAATATCACCATGATAGCACCGGTCAATAGGACCAGTGGCGCTTCTTTGGGTATAGGATAGTGTCGATAAATTCTTCTAAAATGAATATCGTCATCGTTCATTGTATCTTTAACTGCAATGGATGATGGGCGCCAAATTCATTTTTTTATTAAATACGCGTATTTACTTCTTTCTAATTGAGCTGGGCCAAGGCTCTATAGTATTTGCACTAATATCTACAGTTTTTACTGGCGGCGCCAGGACTGGTAAACTTTGGACGGCGGCTTGTGTGGGTACATCCTCTGTGTCATCTTCAGCAAGACACACGGTAATTGATTTGAGTCCGTTTGCTACAATAGGTTTCGCAACTTGAGATTCTTTAAATGACTTATTATACTTAGTAATAATGTCGGCAGGCAAGGGTGGAGCTATTTCTGAAATACGAGACATTGTATCCCGTAAATCAGAAAGAATTTTTAATGCATTCTCACGTTGATGGACTGGTAGAGCTAACTCTGTTTCTATAATTTTATAGGCTTTCATATACATTTGGGCGGTCATTCGGTGTGCTTCTGAGCGCTGGCTGAATTTAAAATAAGAATTTACAGTATTCAGTATACCTACCGTCAGAGACATGGCACCAATAGCAATAGGCGGAACAAGAACGGCTGGTGCCGACAAAAACCCTGTGACGGAGGCTAAAATAATTGCCGGAATCTGTATTCCATCATTACGTATTAGAGCCCAATTACTGGCTTTATCATGCATCCAGTATAATGATTGACACTGCTCACCGTCGCGTTTAACTACCTGCTCCAAGTCTTGGTTCCAATCTGCAGAGGGTGTAGTGCCATACATATTTAATTTATTAATCTATTTTAACTGTAATAATTCATCTAAATACTGGTTTGTGAAGGGCTTGGTGGTTTCTAATAAAATTGAGCCTAAACGTCGTCTACTGCTTTAGCTAAGACAATGCAGACCGAAAAGCAACTGGAACGCATTTGGCCTGCCATTGAGCCCATGGTCAAGAAACATTCACCGCGAATTGTATTTTCTGAGGTTGAAGTATGTCATACGTGTCCGTTGGGTCCATATATTTCTCTTAAGATTAAGGGACATCTCATGTTCTTTGTAGCCGATGGTGGCCCGCGCAACATTACGATTATGTATCATCAAAGACCCAGCACTTCTGTCATAGAAAATGCTGTGCTTGTGCGGTCGCTCATCATGGCACATGTGTGGCCCATGCACACCGTAGCCTCAAAAATGTCAAAACATGATTAAGAGTCTAATAAGATATACCATAAATAATATATGCATTATATAAGATGCCGCCAAAAAGTTTGCGCAACAGGCGGTTTACTAAGCGCGGTGGAAAATATGTTGGCAAGGGAACATACGGCTGCACTTTTGTTCCGCCAATACGTTGCCGCGGTGAGGCAAGTCGCCGCCCTGGAATGATTTCTAAGCTGATGCTTCCCGATGGTGCAGTTGATGAAATGAAAGTGAAACCACTTCTGATGGGCGTTGACCCTACCCGCCAATACTTTTTATGGCCAGTTGAAACATGTGACCCTGAATACGAAATGCCCGAAAATACTATTACTTCAGATTGTGATGTTGCTGGTAAAAATAATGAAGGGAACCCTTTTAATATTAGAGCAGAGAATCCCAAACTTGTCTTGTTTGAAAATGGTGGCCAAGACTTGGCTAAAATAAAGGAAAGCGTAGCTGTGTCTCAGGAAGATTGCGGTCAGATTCTTGTTGGCTTGTCTAATTTGTTAGAAGGGCTTGTAGCACTTCATGCAGCTGACGCCGCGCATTTGGATATTAAATTACCCAATATTGTTGCTAAAAAACATGACGACGGAACATTTCATATTAGATTTATTGATTTCGGACTCACCAAACACGCGTCTGAATTGAACCCACGTAATCCGAATGACCTGAGTGTTTTTACAAACAATTACTTTGCCTGGCCCTTTGAACTGCGATATATATATCTCAAGGTAGCTGGAGGGGCTCCTAATGAAGGGTTAGACGAGTTTTATTCAAGTCGAAGTGTCCTTCGCTGGAACAGTCCCAAGATTCCTGTCTGGATGTGGTATGTAGCTGGGTCTGACCGGCCCTTATTAAAGGAACCAGCAGGTCGTGCTATATTGATGAAAGCTATGAAGGCGTCCAGCCTCGAGTTAATTAAAGCCACTGATGTATATTCTATGGGGCGTGTAATGGCTGAAATATTTAGTTGGCTAACTGGACAAACATGCACTGGGCCCGACCGATTTGTTAATAAGAGTTGGACTCCACCAGAAAATATAAGCAAGCCCTTCTGGCGTTTAATTGTAAAAATGATGAGTCCTGATATAAGTGAACGTCCTTCGGTAACTCAAGCCTATATTGAATATAATAAGCTGGTCCCCCTGATTCTAGACGTCTGGGGAATTAAGAAAGCAGTGGTGGCCGCACCTATGGCAATTTCAAGGGCTGCACATCCTGCACCCGCCGCTGCAGCTGCAGCTGAGGCAAAAGTATCTGCAGCGGCCTATGCTGCTGCAAATTTAAGGGCTGCACATCCTGCACCCGCCGCTGCAGCTGCAGCTGAGGCAAAAGTATCTGCAGCGGCCTATGCTGCTGCAAATTTAAGGGCTGCACATCCAGCCCCCGTGCCTTATGTTCAACCGGCATTATTTAGCCCAGGAACGCGACCAGCTTATCTAAAACAAGCGGTTTCTACATTACCCCGTAGTTCAGCTGCAGCTGAGGCCTATTTGGCAGCAAATAGAGCGTCACTCTTTAGCCCTCCCAAAGGCGCAGCAGCAAGAGAAAGACTTTTCAGTCCATCTGGAGCAAGCGGTGCAGCTGAGGCCTATTTGGCTGCTCGCCCAAGCAAACGATTTAATCCTTACGCAGCTAACAATCTCAATAATTTTGGGACACGACGTGCTGGACGCCCTCCAATCGAATTTCAAAGCTCTGCGATGGGTCTACGTGGCCAGCGTGTGACACTTGCAAATTTACGCAGGGCGACCTCTGCAAGCGTCCCAGTAAAACCAATTAGAGCAGTACATCTTCCTCCACTTGCGTCGTCGCTCAAAAACCAAAATTTGTTTAATAGAATGCGTAAGCTTCCCACCCCTTCAGGTAACAATGCTGCAAACGCTGACCCCTACGCACGAGGCTATAGTGGGGCATCAGGGGCTACATCCGAAGTGAAAGCCCTGTCTGGTTCTCGCTAAAGTTTAGGGACTTCGCGAATAAAATTGATAAGTATCTTACACAATATGTATGTTTAAAATGAACAGGATTGTTAGCTTAATAAAATTAGTCCTTAAGCGACCTAATTTTATTACGAATCTGCAGGTTGGTGTGGCAGAGCCAGAATATAAATGCCCGTCTTGCGGTGTTAAAGTACGTATGGGAGGGCTATGTGCCCTGTGTTATCTGGACAATTACGGACATGATGCAGATTAGAGGCTATTACTTGGGGGGCGTCCTGCATTATGATTAATAAACGGTGTCCCTTTATTTTTCACACGTGCATGGTCATCCTCAGTGGCTAAATATGTATTTAATACAAGTAGTTGATTATAGTCTAAAGTCATCGAATAACGCTTTGATAAATAAGTGCGTGCAAAATATTCAGCATCATACAACGTGCTTGTTGACTCAAACACATTTTCTTCTAATAAACGGCTCATTTCTCCTACTTCGGCGCAAAAAAATCCACAATTCATATACTTAAAAACGGTATCCTTATCACATAACATTTCAAACGCGTGCCTGTCTTGTTCAAGAGATTCTGGCCATAAATTACGCTCGGCTCCAAACACTATTTTTGAATTGAACGAATCGTATCTGCGGAGAAAATCGCCTGGCTCAAAATTTACAATATCTGTCAAATCTGTATTCATATATACAATTATATCTGATGGAAAAATCCGACGGCATATATCTTCAGTCTTTAATATAAGGCGTTTTGTATAGTCGTAATTAGGCGCCTGAACATTAATAATTTCTGAACGGCCGCTTACATCTCCAAAAGTATATAGGAAAAGTCTCCTAGGGCCAACATTATATGGTTTTAGGTTATTTAGCGCTGCTAACTTAGACGATGTGTATGCTATTACGTTTGTAAAACGATATGCTTTCTGGAACAAGGCCTTACAATTATTAATCATTACTTGACACTTATCTTGATTACGTTCACACCAGGCAAATTGTTGTTGAATATCGCTAAAATCATCCTTAAGAGGAACAAAGTGTGTCCATGGCTTATAGAATTCATAGAACCATTGTTTCCATTCTGATGCCGCCTTTAAAATGACCGAACCTGAGTTAAGTTTCCAAGCGGTTGCGTCCCAGGTGGATGCATTTCCGTCAATATCCAATATATACTTATACATTACCATTTCACTGCGGTCTATCCACTCTGGAGCATCTATATTTATTTTTGATACAGCTGCACTATTAAAATATTCACGCGGGCTTACATCTATTATGCGATTCTGTGTAAAATTGTATTTTGTGCCACGTGCGTTTGAACCAAATACTATACGGTTCTTTTTTGCAGAAAAGGGAATACCACCGTGAATAGAACGATATTCGTTGTAGCGATTCAAATAAAAATAATATCTGTCTGGCATTGCAACAGTATCGTTAACACGACATTGGACAGATTGAGCAAATACCGTTGCATTTTTATGAAGCAGAGGATACTGATTTGGATTTTTTAATGTTATTACCGGTAATCCGGTATACTCGTTTTCGGCAGGAACATATTGGAAATAACGGGGTTCAGGGTAATGGCCTTCCAAATAGCCGTCATGCGAACATATCAGAAAATATGTTTCGCGAAACAGGTTCTCTTTAATGGCTACGCCGACAATATGCTTTACTGTAAGTTCTATCATATAAAATGATTCGTATTTTTCATTGTAAATATAAGCCAGACCATTTTTTATTCCTACAGCGTAAATATTTTCAGGTAATACAACAACATCTGTTCCGAATATAATATTGAACCGGCGGCGACTAATGCGCTGAGGCACAACTACCGGTAAAGCGGTGTATTTGGGAAGAAGTTCTTCGGCTACATCGGATTTATAAATAGTATATTCAGTATCCACTTCTATACGCTTTTCTGAAGTGGAAGAATTGCCTACCACTACAGTTCTAGGGGCAGCACTTGGATGACACGCCAAAACCTTGATATTTTCAGTCCAACCCTCTTCTGCATCAAGACGGCGTAGGCGAAGGGCGTATTTGTTGGGATTGATATACTCTGTCAAGACTTGAAAATCCTTGCGCCCAGTATATTTAGTTATATCAATCTCAATATCTCTTACCGACATTGCTTAATTAGCATTTGAACGATGGTTTTATGCCCTTTTGTAGAACTGAAAAATTTGGTTGGGGCTTTGTTATTCTTATTGCTTTTAGTTAGTTTGGTTTGGTTTTGTGTCTTATGCCGCCTTGGCGCTCCGGCGGGCCTTTTTGGCAGACTTGCGTGCCATCCATGCCAGCTTGCGCTCAGCCTTGGCCTCTGCCTGAATGCCCGCCTGGACTGGGTCGGCCACGGGCTTGGCTGCGCGAATAGCAGCCTTTGCGGCGGCCACTGCTGCAGCGGTCAGCTGCTGATACTGGTTCAGCGCTGACGACTTGGTCACCTTGTTGAAAGCGATGCTTTTGAGGGTAGTGCGCATTTTTAACTGTGCTATTGACTTATTGGTCTCGGCACCATATTATTTTATGCAATGTGGTTTCAATTTTTTCGGTTTTTGATAAGTAAAATTAGTTTCTTTGTTAAATGTATAATGTCATCCCGTGAAGCTACCGCTGTTGCTGTACAAGCCGCTGAAGCAAATGCTCAAGCGCTTATTGAACATGGTGGAAATGGCCAAGCCCCGGCCGCTGTTAGAGAAAACGTTATTAATAATGCCGTTGTTGCTGCGCAAGCTGCAGCTCAGGTACAAGACGGCCCTAACGCCCGTGTTGCAAATAACGCTGCGCAAGCTGCAGCTTTAAATGCAGCGGCAGTAGCGCCAGCTGAACTTCGTAAGAAAAATTCCCCCCTTGTTCAATTACTGCTTGAGGGTGAATACAGAGGACAAACACGTAATCAGTTACGTGCGGCGCGTCCCAACCTTGTTGGACATTTCAGAGGAGATGTCAAAAAGCGCGGAGTTAGTGGTGGGCGCAAAACACGGCGCAACCGTAAATAATAGGAATGATATATCCATATATGGTTATGTTATAATCAAACATCATACTTGGGCCGCTTGCTAAGACTATATAAACGCATATTACTTTATAAATATAATATGCGTATTGTAAATTTATTCAAGTCTACCGCTTTGTATCTGGATACAACAGTGACAGTTAGTGGCTGGGTCCAGACTGTGCGCGCGCAAAAAGAGACCACCTTTGTTAAAATCAATGACGGCAGCCATCCTGGCGGTTTACAGCTTATATATGACGGCAAGGAGAAA
>Ga0114975_10001465_pt1 | contig 16804 bp, 13 predicted proteins | sample S_130626_EF_Meta_FD_87031 | JGI IMG/M metagenome (GOLD analysis project Ga0114975, IMG submission 87031) | Freshwater microbial communities from Lake Simoncouche, Canada to study carbon cycling - S_130626_EF_MetaG | ecosystem: Environmental > Aquatic > Freshwater > Lake | place: Lake...
ACACGCATTGCCATCCTTCAGATGAAGGCTGAGCGTGAAAATGTGACGATTCCAAACGACGTCATTGAGTACATCGCCAACCGGGTTCGTGACTCCATTCGTGAGCTCGAGGGGTCCATCACCATGTTGCGGGCCCACTCCCAGCTGGCGGAGGAGAAGATCACCTTGGAATTCGCTAAAAGCCACCTGGGTGGCCTCGGTCGAGACCAAATGATCTTGCGGCCCCAGCACATCATCGACACGGTGGCCGGCCACTTTGGCTACACCTCCACAGAATTGCGAGGCCCTCGCCGAATTCGGCCGCTAACCCACGCCCGCCACATCGCCATGTACTTGGTGCGTGAGATGTTGCCGCAATCCTCCTACCCGGTAATCGCCAAGGAGTTTGGCGACCGAAACCACACGTCCATCATTAGTGCGGTGGAGAAAATTAAGGGTGAGATGGTTTCCGACCGGGAACTCGCCCAGGTCATCATTGGGCTTACCAATGAGATCACCAACTCGATCGATTAAGAAAGTAAGAGGACAAAGCTGCGGAGAACCTGTGGGTGGCTTGGGAGTAACTGCCTAGTAATCCACATGAAGTGAAACTTAGAAGATGAGGGTTGAAAGAGTTAGACACACCGGTGTCACTTTTGAACCTCATACTTGAACCGGCACTATCAGGAGAATCGGGAAACAACCCGCAATCCACAGGGCTACTACTACTAAGTACTTCTTTATAGACAAAATCCCCATAGCCTCAGTCCCAAGGAAGGGAACGACATGAAGTTCAAATCAGAGAAGGATGTCTTCGTCGAAGCGCTCGCAACCGCGAGTCGCGTCGTTGGTCGCACCTCCGGCGCCACGCAGGGAATCCTTTTGGCCCTCACCGGCAATCAACTAACTATCACCGGAACCGATCTGGATACAACGGCTCGAGTAAGTCTCGACGTCATAGGTCACGAAGATGGTGCTGTTGTTGTTCCTGCCCGCCTCCTCGTTGACGCCGTGCGCCTCCTGGACGCTGGTGCAGTAACCGTGGAGTCCAAAGACGACAAAGTGGAAGTGAAGTTAGGTAAAGCCAATTACTCACTGCGCACGTACGCCCTCGTCGACTTTCCAAAGTTGCCTCAAGTTCCAGCCGCCGCCGCTCAACTCGCCGCTCTCGATTTCATCGAAGGTCTAAGCCAAGTCGTTCGCGCCTCATCTAACGACGATGCTCGACCCCTCTTGACTGGCGTACTTTTCACGAACGAAGGTGGCACTGTTCGGATGGTGGCCACCGACTCGTACCGACTCGCAGTCCGTGATCTCATGAGCTCTCAAAAGTTGCCCACCGACAACGATCTACTTATTCCCTCACGAGCGCTCTCGGAACTCCAACGTGCCGCTTCCAGCCTGTCGGTCGACAGCACAATTGGCGTTGCTGTCTCCGACGCCGAAGTTACGTTTGTGGCTGGGAATACGAGTATCTCCACGCGCTTAATCGACGGTAACTACCCCGACTACCGCCCGCTGATTCCACCGAACTACCCCAACCAACTTCGCGTTGGCAAGGACACATTCCTGAGTTCACTTAAGCGAATGAAGGTATTGGCCAAGGATCCCACCTCCTCGGTTCGCCTCACGATGAACGATCGCAGCATCGACATCACGACGCAGAGCGCCGACCAGGGTGTGGTTGTCGACAGCGTCGATGCTGACTACAACGGCGAAGAGATCACCATTGCCTTTAACCCTTCGTATCTCATGGAGGGTGTCGAGGCCGTTCCCGGCGATGAAGTCATCCTGGAGATGACTGATGCCAGCCGCGCCGCCATGTTGCACGGGGTGGAGGACACGAACTTCCGTTACCTCCTCATGCCCGTTCGCGTTCAGTAATCTGCGCCACTTCGGTGGGTCTCGTCGAACTCCAACTAACGAACTTTCGGGTTTTTGAAAGTCGCCTCGTCACGCCACCAGCTGACGCGATAACGGTCTTCCTGTCACCCAACGGCACCGGCAAAACCTCAATCCTCGAGGCAGTTTTCGCCCTGGCCACCGGGGGTTCGTTCCGGACAACGTCGGCGGGCGATTTACTCCGGACGGGATCAGATGCCGCATCCGTCCACGGTCTGGCCTTTCAAGGAACTCGTCGGCTGGACATGAAGTTGCAGCTGAAGCGCGGCGCACGCAACGTCACGAAACGACTCACCATCAACGAGCAGCGGCCCCAGACCTACGCCGATATCTACGACGTTTTCCCCGTGACCATCTTCACCCCCGAAGGCGTCGACATGGTGCGCCGCGAGCCGAGCGGCCGACGTGACTTTCTCACGCGGCTCATCGTTAATCTCGACCCCCGCACGAGTGATGTCGTAGAGCGATTTGAACGGGTGCTGCGTCAACGCAACGCCCTTCTGAAATCTCTCGGCGGGGAAGTGCCCACCGCAATGCAACGAGACGAACTGGATATCTGGACCTCGGAGTTCATGGAAGTTAGTGACCTACTCGTGGCGGCGCGAGAAAAGGTGTTGACGCCACTCGCTGAACTGACGGCTTCCTACTACGAAGAGATTGCTGGTGGTAGTGGCGACGTTGGCCTCGCGTATGAACGGTCATGGTCGGGCGACCTAACCCCCGCGTTGGACGAGGCCTTTCGAGACGATCGCTATCGAGGTCACACGACAATCGGCCCGCACCGCGACGACATTCACATCACCCTCGACCAGCGAGACGCCCGTCGCCAGGCGAGCCAGGGCGAGCAGCGCAGCGTGGCCCTTTCAATGTTGCTCGCCGGTGACGCCCTCGTGCGACGAGAGCGGGACATCTCCCCACTGTTGATGCTCGATGATGTTTTCAGTGAACTCGACCCAGTTCGGTGCTCACGCCTTCTCCACCTACTCCCATCAGGACAAACGCTTGTAACCACGGCATCCCCACTCCCACAAGAGTTGCTCCCGGCCGTCATAATTGATCTCTCAAAGGGGGAGTAGTGGCCAAGCGATCGAGCGAACCAGAACGACTGGGCCAAACCCTCCGGGGCCTTATCGGTCGTTTCCAACACGTCGACTTATCGGTGATGGAAACCATCCTGTTGCGATGGCCCGAGCTCGTGGGCGGTGTTCTTGCCGAACGCTGTCACCCCGAAGTGGTGCGTGACGGCGTCCTGCACGTTCGCGTGCCAACGGGTGCCTACGCCCAAAAGCTGAGTCACGAAGAGCAGAGAATTCTGGCAGCCTTAAATGATCTCGGGGCTTCAGCCCCCACGGGAATTCAGTGCGTTGTGCGCGGATAATCCTCTCAAAAAACTTGGACTAACCGACCATTAGGAACACCGTTTGTCACACGCCAACCGGTAGGATTTAGAGCAGTCCGAACCCGCTTGGCGTGCGGACTCGCGTGAGAGATTTTTTGTCGAAAGGAATGTTTCGTGGCCGAAAAGACCAAGGGGTCCGCTAGCTACGGAGCGAGCGACATCACCGTCCTCGAAGGCCTCGAACCAGTACGCGTTCGACCCGGTATGTACATTGGATCAACCGGCCCCGCCGGCCTCCACCACTGTGTCTGGGAAATCGTCGATAACGCCGTGGACGAAGCCATGGCCGGCTACTGCACCCGCATCGATGTCACCCTGATGGCCGACGGCGGTTGCCAGGTCAGCGACGACGGCCGCGGTATTCCTATCGACGAGCACCCTTCGTACCCCGGAAAGTCGGCGGCGGAGATCGTGTACACCGTTTTGCACGCCGGAGGAAAGTTCGGCGGCGGCGGATACAAGGTTTCCGGTGGTCTGCACGGCGTTGGTGCCTCGGTCGTAAACGCCCTCTCGACCTCTCTGAAGGTCGAAGTGGACCGCAATGGTGACCACCACGTCCTCCAGTTCCTCGACGGCGGTAAGCCGCAGGGCAAGATCAAGATCACCGGCTCCGCACCACGCGGCCGCACTGGCACGACCGTTACCTTCTACCCCGACCCCACAATTTTCGAAGAGGTTGACTTCCGAGCGCAGACCGTCACCGAACGACTGCAGATCATGGCCTTCTTGAACAAGGGTCTCGAGATTCGCTTCACTGATGAGCGCAAGGGCCGCGAACAAAAAGAGGTCTTCAAGTACAACGGCGGAATCATTGACTACGTCCGCCACCTGAACTCCTCAAAGGAGTCTCTCTTCAAGAAGGTCGGTTACTTCGAACAGGCCGAAGAGACCCAAGAGGTCGAAGTGGCCTTCCAGTGGAACTCGGGTTACTACGAGAGCATTCACTCGTTCGCGAACGGTATCTCCACCACCGAAGGTGGAATGCACGAAGAGGGTTTCCGCAAGTCGGTGACCAACGTGGTGAACCGCTACGCCAAGAAGCGCAACCTGCTCAAAGAAAAAGACGAGAACCTTCTCGGTGAAGACATCCGCGAAGGCCTGACCTGCATCATCTCCGTTCGACTAGCCGACCCGCAGTTCGAAGGACAGACCAAGGGCAAGCTCGGCAACGTCTCGATGCGCTCACTGGTTGAGCGCGCCACGAATGAAAAAATGGCCGAGTGGATGGAAGAGAACCCCAAGGAGGCCGGTCAGATCGTAAGCAAGGCCATCCAGGCCGCTCGCGCTCGGATGGCCGCTCGACAGGCCCGTGACCTCACCCGCCGCAAGAGCGCCCTTGACGGCGCCGGCCTTCCGGGCAAGCTCGTGGACTGCTCGTCGCGTGACGCGCGTGAAACGGAACTCTTCATCGTGGAAGGCAACTCGGCCGGTGGTTCGGCCAAGGACGCTCGCGACCCTCGCTTGCAGGCAATCCTGCCAATCCGCGGAAAGATTCTGAATGTCGAAAAAGCCCGCGCCGACAAGATTCTGAAGAACACGGAAATCCAGGCGTTGATTTCGGCCATTGGTGCCGGCGTTGAGAACGACTTCGATGTCTCCAAGATTCGTTACGACAAAATTATCTTGCTGGCCGACGCCGACGTTGACGGAAGCCACATTCGCACGTTGCTGTTGACGTTCTTCTTCCGCCAGATGAACTCACTCGTGACCGAGGGCCACGTCTACGTGGCGCAACCACCGCTGTACTCCACGTTGGTTGGTCGCGAGAAGGTCTACCTCAAGGACGACGCCGCGAAGGCCAAGTTCTTGGCCGAGAAGCCCGACCACAAGAACGACTTTCAGCGTCTCAAGGGTCTCGGTGAAATGGACTACGACGAACTACGTGACACAACGATGGACCGCACCAAGCGATCATTGCTGCAAATCACCGTGGACCAAGCGGCCCTCGCCGACGAGGTCTGCTCCATTCTCATGGGCGATGACGTGCCCCAACGTCGCCACTTCATTCAGACGAACGCAAAGGATGTTCGCTTCCTAGACATCTAGGAGCGACGAAAGAACCATGGCCAAGAAAAACGACGACGCCACGCCCACTCCATCCGACGAGACTTTCGGGTACATCGAGCCGGTAGAGATCAACTTCGAAATGGAGCGCTCCTTCCTGGAGTACTCCATGTCGGTCATTGTCTCGCGAGCCCTCCCGGACGTCCGTGACGGACTCAAGCCGGTGCACCGTCGAATTCTGTACTCCATGTTCGACCAGGGCTTGCGTCCGGACCGTCCGCACACCAAGTGCGCCAAGGTCGTCGGCGAAGTCATGGGTACGTATCACCCCCACGGTGACAGCGCGATCTACGACGCCCTCGTCCGTATGGTGCAGGACTTTGCAATGCGCCACCCCCTCATTGACGGTCACGGCAACTTCGGAGGTACTGGTCCAGACGAAGGCGCCGCCGCCATGCGTTACACCGAATGTCGCCTCGCCCCGTTGGCGCTCGAACTCCTGGACTCAATCGACGAAGACACGGTTGACTTCGAGCCCAACTACGACAACACCTCGGCCCAGCCCACCGTGTTGCCCGCCCGTTACCCCAACCTGTTGGTCAATGGTTCACAGGGCATCGCCGTTGGTATGGCGACCCGCATCCCACCACACAACCTGGGTGAAGTAATCGACGCCGTGCTGCACGTCCTCGAGAAGCCCGACGCCACGCCCGACGATTTGATGGCCTACGTGAAGGGTCCCGACTTTCCAACTGGAGCCCAGATTCTTGGTCGCCAGGGAATCCTCGACGCGTACCGCACCGGTCGCGGGTCGATCAAGATGCGTGCCGTCGCCGAAATTGAAGAGACCAAGGGCGACACGCGAATCGTCGTCACGGAATTCCCGTACGAAGTATCGGTCGAGAACGTCGAAGAGAAGATCTACGACCTCGTTAAGTCGGGCGAGATAGACGGCATCGCCGCCGTGCAGAACGACTCGGCCAACCGTAAGTCCCGCCTCGTCATTCGCTTGAAGCGTGATGCCAACGCCAACGTGGTGCTCAACAAGCTCTATAAGAACACCACGCTGCAGACGACGTTCGCCGTCAACATGCTCGCGCTGGTCGATGGCGTGCCCCGCACCCTGACGTTGTCTCAAGCGATATCGCACTACGTAGATCACCAGATTGTGGTGATCACACGGCGTACCCAGTTCCGACTTCGCAAGGCGCAAGCTCGCGCACACATCGTCGAAGGTCTGCTCAAGGCCATCGACATGCTCGATGCCGTTATCGCCGCTATTCGCAGTTCGGACGACCGACCCGCAGCGCGTATTGCGCTGATGGCCGCGCCATTTGAGTTCAGCGAAGAGCAGGCCAATCACATCTTGGATATGACGCTCGGTCGACTGACCAAGCTGGGTCGCAACGAACTTGAAGACGAGATGAAGAAGCTCCGTGAGACCATCGCGGAGTTGGAATCAATTCTGGCCAGCGACACGAAACTCCGTGGAGTTATCCGTGACGAGATCTCGGTCATTCGCACCAAGTTCGCTAACGATCGCCGCACCGCGATTGTGAATGACCCGGGTGAGCTGGGCATGGAGGACTTGATTGACGACGAGAACATCGTCATCACGTTGACCAAGTCGGGTTACGTCAAGTCAGTCGCCGCCGATGCCTTTAAGTCGCAGGGCCGCGGTGGCCGCGGTGTTACCGCCGCCAAGCTGAAGGACGAAGACTTCGTCGACCAAATCGTCAACACCTCGTCGCACGCCTATCTCTTGATGTTCTCCAACCGTGGACGGGTATTCCGCCTCCGTGGTCACGAGATTCCTATGAAGGAGCGCCAAGCCAAGGGCACGGCCATCGTGAACTTGCTCAACCTCCAGCCCAACGAGACGATTCAGGCCATCGTGTCAACGGAGGACTTCCCCGAAGACCAGTTCCTGTTGTTCGCCACGGCGAACGGCACCGTGAAGAAGACGGCCTTCTCCGAGTACGACAAGTCTCGTCGTGAGGGATGGATTGCCATCAAGCTTCGCGACGACGACGAAGTGGTGCGCGTCATCTCCGTGAAGGAGGGTGACGACGTCATGCTCGTGACCTACCGCGGCACGGCCATTCGTTTCGCCGCCGACGAGGCTCGTTCCATGGGTCGTGACTCGACCGGTGTTCGCGGCATCAAGTTGCGCGGTGACGACAAGGTCATTTCACTCGACACGGTACGCAGCGACGCCGATCTCTTCTGTGTCACTGACGCCGGCTTTGGTAAGCGCGTCAAGGTGGAGCGTTTCACGACTCAGGGACGTGGCGGCATGGGCGTTCGGGCGATCAAGCTCACGGCCGCTCGCGGTCACGTGGCCGCAGCCTTCATGGTGACCATCAAGGACGAACTCCTGTTGGCCTCATCGGGTGGCGTGATGATTCGGACCCCCGCACGCGAAGTCTCTTCGCAGGGCCGTGACGCCACGGGTGTTCGAGTGATGAATCTCGACGAAGGACACGTCGTGGCCACGGCCGCCGCCGTGCCCTTTGAAGAGGATGAGGCCTAGGCCAGTTCTTTTTGACGACGGGCCCAGGCCCGTTCCATCACTGAGAGAATTTCGTCGGCGCCCTGGGCACCCATGACCATGAATCGTCCGTCAATCAAGATGCTGGGCACGCCGGTTATGCCCCGTTCGTTGGCATCCAGTTCGTCCTGTCGCACCTCGTCGGCGAAACGGTCGGACTCGAGCGTGGCGACCGCATCGGTCACGCCGACCTCAGTGGCGAGCGCCACGAGGAGGTCGCGATCGGCCGGCCGGCCCCCTTCGCAGAAGTAGGACTGGAATAGTCGTTCAATCATGGCGTCCTGCAGGCCCTGGCTAGTGGCCAGCGCAATAAGGCGGTGGGCGTTGAAGGTATTGGAGGGTTGGCACTGGTCGAGATTCCACGTCATACCCAGACGGACGGCGGCGGCCTCCATGCGTTGGTTCTGGGTGGCGGCCTGCTCAACGGTCATGCCGTACTTCTTGCTCAGTAGTTCGGCGAGAGAGTGTGCGTAGTGCTCCGGGGCGCGAACGTCGAGTTCGAAGGCCCGGTGATGGATCTCCACCGTGATGGCGGGATCGAATTGCCTTACTGCGAGTTCGAGCTGACGCTTGCCGAGATAACAGAAAGGGCAGACGACGTCGCCCCAAACATCGATACGAAGTACAGTGCCCATCCCACCATCGTGTCACAGTCGTCGGCGAAATAGGGCAGAATGGAGCCATGACAATGCGTGAAATGACGGCCACCGAAGCCGCGGCGTTGTTGCGCCCGGTCGACACGGTCGGACTCGGACTCGGCCCTGCTAACCCGCACACCATGTTGCGAGCGATGTCGGAACGAAAGGACTGGGAGCAGCTCACCATTGGTGGCGCCTTAATTCTCGGCCTTTTTGAGCTCTTCACCCACCCCAATGTGGCGTATCGAGCGGGATTCTTCGGCCCCGCCGAGCGCTACTACCGCAGCGTCGGCGGAAACGTTGAGCACGTGCCCGCCGGCTTCCGCCAGTTCGCCCCGATTCTTCGACGCCTGGCTCCACGCGTGATGATGGTTCAGGCCACCCCGCCAGACCAACACGGATTCTGCAGTCTTTCCCTGCACTGCGGAGCCACGTTGGATGAACTCCGGGCGGCCGGCGCCGATCCCGATCGCCTCCTAATTGTCGAAACCTCACCACACTTGCCCTGGACTTCCGGAATCCCCGGTATGGAGAACCGCCTCTCGATCAATGAAATTGATGTTCTCGTGCGTGGCGAAGAGGCGCCCTTCGAACTCCCGGGCGAAGCGCCCACCGAGGCCGACCTGGCGATTGCCCAGCACACACTGCCGTACATTGCGGCCAACGCGACCCTGCAAACCGGGATTGGGGCGATTCCCAACACGGTGGCCGAAGCACTCGCACAACGCCAGGGTGGCGAGTACGGCATTCACTCGGAGATGTTTACTGACGGTCTCTGGAAGTTGCAGGCTTCGGGCAAAGTCACCAATACTCACAAGGGCATCTACGACGGCTATTCGCTGACCACCTTCGCGCTCGGCTCCAAGGGGCTGTACGAGTGGCTGCACGAGAATCGCGAGGTTCGCTTCGCTCCGGTTTCGGTCGTTAACGACCCCACGATTATTAGCCAGAACAGGAACTTCGTTTCCATCAACGGCGCCATCACCGTGGACCTCTACGGACAGGTCGTGGCCGACTCCGTCGCCGGGGCCCAAGTGTCGGGCGTCGGTGGTCACGAGGACTTTGTGGCCGGCGCGGATCTCTCGGTCGATGACGTCTCTTTGATTTGTCTGCGTTCCACCATTGAAGTGAACGGAGAGACGGTGAGCCGCATCGCGGCCCAACTGCCCCTCGGCTCAGTCGTGGCGACCCCTCGCCACCACACTGCGGTCATCGTGACGGAGTTCGGCGCCGCCGATCTCCGCGGGGCCACTGTTCGAGAGCGAGCCCACCTGTTGGCCGATATTGCCCACCCGCAGTTCCGAGATGAGCTCCGCGCTGCAGCTGAAGTTATTGCTCGCTAATGCTCATAGTTAGAGATCTCGCAATTGAAATTGGTACTCGTCGTATCTTGACGCCCACCCACCTGACCATTGGCGAGGGGGAGAAGGTCGGCATCGTCGGTCGCAACGGCGCGGGCAAGTCGACCATTCTGTCTGTCCTGCTGAGCGAAGGTGGCGAACACCTTCGCGTGGAGGGCACCGTGCAGCGTTTCGGGTCGTGGGCTCACTTGCCCCAAGAACCCGTACCCGGCGGACTTGGTGTGGAACCAATTGGCCTGTCACACATTCTCTCGGCGCGCGGGCTCGACAAGCTCGACGCCGACATGCACACGGCCCGTCACGCCATGGCTGCCGATCCCTCGAGTGAAAACATTGAGGCCTTCACCAACATCGAGGAGCGCTTCCGCGACCTCGGTGGCTACGAAGCCGAATCGGAAGTGGCCCGCCTCGCAGCCGGTCTCGGACTGGAAGAGGAGTATCTCCTCGAGGATCTCTCGTCGCTATCAGGTGGACAGCGCCGCCGCGTCGACTTGATGCGGGTGCTCTACGAGCAGCCCGAAACGATGGTCCTCGACGAACCAACGAACCACCTCGACAAAGCGGCCAAGCGGTGGCTCTTCGACGAACTCGAAAAGTTCCCCGGTACCGTGATCGTCATTAGTCACGACCTGCCCCTGCTAGATAAGGCCATTGACCGAGTCCTCTCACTGCGCGAGGGTCGCCTCCGTGAATACAAGGGCAACTACACCAAGTTCCTCGAACAAGAAGAAGTCACGATTGCCGGCGAAGAGAAACTAGCGAGCCGCCAAGACGCCGACATCGAGCGATTGTCACAGTTGGCCAACTCCATGCGCGGTCAGACCGAAAAGCGCGCCCGTTTGGCCAAGGTTCTCGACAATCGTGTGGATCGCCTGAAGGACAATCGCGTGGAAGTCACCCAGCGCGAGCGCAAGGTGAAATTTAAGCTGCCCACTCCACCCCGCAGTGGCGACGTGCCACTGACCGCTTCGGGGATATCCGTTCGCTACGGCGACACACAGATTCTGAAGGACACCAGTTTTATTACCAAGCGCGGCGACCGGATCTTGATCGTCGGACGCAACGGTGCCGGTAAGAGTTCACTCTTACGCTGTCTCGCCGAAGCCCAAGCGGCCACATCGGGCTCAGTCAAGCTTGGCGCCAACGTGGTGCGGGGATACTTCGCTCAGGAGCACGAGAATCTCGACTCCAACAAGACGGTGTTGGCCCACTTAGATAACGCCACCGTCGAGACTGAAGTGCAGCGACGTGCTCTCCTTGGTGCCTTTGGTCTCAAGGGGTCGGCCGCCCTCCAAACACCCGACACTTTGTCGGGTGGGGAGCGGGCCAAGTTGGCGCTGGCCATGCTGGCCGCCTCCGAAGCCAACCTTTTGATCTTGGACGAGCCGACGAACAACTTGGACCCTCGGTCGGTGGAAGCAGTCGGCGAAATGCTCAACGGGTGGAGTGGGACCATCATCGCGGTCTCTCACGAACGACCATTCGTTGAGGCCCTCGACCCTACGCACGCAGTTCTGCTTCCTGAGGAGTATTTCGATCTGTGGCGCGAGGACTACATGGACATGGTGGAACAGCGCTAATCAACGCGGCCGCACCGTTGTCGTGGTGGTCGGGCGCGTGGTCGTTGTTGTTGTTGGCCGTGTCGTTGTCGTAGTTGTTGGACGCGTGGTGGTAGTTGTCGTGGTGGTCGGGCGCGTGGTCGTCGTCGATGTGTTGTTAGGAAACTGCACCCACGCACTGGCGAGATGTTCGAGCAGTCCGCTGCCTCGCGGTACGTAGTAGGTCAAGAGAAGGCCGCTCGATGTGGAGAGCTCAGCGTGCGGTGTCAGGGCGTAGCAAAAGAGCCCAGGATCTAACTGCGAACAGCCGGGCAGCGTTGCACTACCCATCGAAACATAGGGACCAGTTGCTTGAGTTGACTTAAAGATCTCAATGGCTCCACCCAGATCATCTTGACGGATGTAGTAGTAGGTGTCCTTGTCGGCGACGGTGTATCGACTCATCGCAAAGAGAGCGGCATCCATCCCTCGGGGGTTGTCAAAAATCGGAACGGCGGCGTAGCGATTGTGGTCGCCGAGATTGTAAAGCGTTGCGGGAAATGACGTTGAATACAAGGTGGTGTTAGTACAGAGAAATACCACGCTGCTGCGCGCACAACCGTGAGAGAAAAATGTGACAGTGCCATCGCGATTAAAGATCGGCCAGCCGTATCGGAGGCGCTCGGGGAGTTCAGCTCCTCGGCGGCCCGGGAGCATGACATCGGTGACGTTGCTCCAAAGGTTCAAGGTGGTGTCGAAGAGGGCAAACCCCCAGCCCTCCACGGTGGTCGCCGTGGTTTGCGCGCAGACGCTTAAGTACGTTACGAAGAGGGAGCTAGGTGCTAGTGCCGCCGGTGCCGCTGTGGCTCCAGTAATCCATCGGACTGAACGTCGATCCGGGCCGCCGGAGCAGGGCACTCCGTATTGACCCGGCATGTAGGTAACGCGAGGCGGCGGGAGGAACCGCGTGGGCAGAGGCCACGCGGCTAGCTGTCCCACCCGAATCTCTTGAAGATCCGAGGGAGCCCTCCCGGGGGTGATGGTTGAACTAACTGCAGCGGTTGAGCCACCCACGAAGAACGAGGGCGTACCGGCCACTGATGATGCCGGGACGTAGGTGTCGCCGAAGAGCCAGTAGCTCTTGCCGTTGAGCACTGTCGAGATGCCTACGTCTCGCGCAAAGCTTATTTGACGAGCAATTTCGGTCGGTCCGGAGGGCCCAGGGCCGGCCGTGATTTTTAGAGCGGGGGCCGACAGGGCGGCGGTGGAGAGCGAGACGAGCAGCAATACGGGTGCGACGATGGCGACAACTTTTCTCGCATGTTTCAGCACAGGGTGAATCTACTCACCGCCCTACGGTGTTCTTACTCGCACGCCATTCGGCCTACAGTCCTAGTCCTATGAAGATTCTCGTTATTGGCGGTACATCCTTTGTTGGTCGCGGTATTGCGTTAGCGGCACACGACCGTGGACACGAAGTCACGGTCTTTAATCGCGGCGAGACGCCCACCGACTTGCCGGCCGCCATTCACCGGTTAGTGGGTAATCGTCAGAGCGACCTCTCGGCGTTAGAGAGTTGCACCTTTGACGCCACCATCGACGCCATTGCGTACCAGCGTCGTAATGTTGAACTCCTCCACGCCGCGATGGGCGCAAGAGTCGGGTACTACTTGCAGATCTCATCGATCTCCGCCTACCAAGATCCCGAGTTCGATCAGGCCGACGAGAGCACGCCGCGCCTCGAGCTGGGTGACGTCGATCCCAACGCCAATGTCACCGCAGCCACCTACGGCGTACTGAAGGCCGAGTGTGAGCGGGCCGCCGAAGAGCTGTTCGGATCGAGCATCGGCATTTTGCGGCCCACCTTCGTGATCGGTGGTCACGACAAGACCTTCCGCTTTCCTTACTGGGTGGCCCGCATCCAAAAGGGTGGCCGCGTGGCATTTCCCGGTCCCCGTTCGAACTCGCTACAGTGGATTGACGCCCGCGATCTCGGAACCTTCGCGGTGCTCCTCGCCGAACAGCGATTTGCCGGTGCGGTGCACGCGTTGGGAAGTTCGCCCGCCTTGAGCTTCGGTGAGACGCTCGAGCGCATTGCGGCTCACGTGGCCCCGGCAGGCACGACATTGGTCGAGGTCGACCCCAAACATCTTGAAGACTCTTCTTGGTATGCGAAGTTTCCACTCTGGACGGGCACCTCGAGTGAGACGGCCCTCACTATGAGTAACGCCAAGGCGCTTTCGCTGGGCCTGACCCTACGAACATTGGAAGAGAGCGTCGACGACACTGCGGCCTGGTTTGGCACTCGTGAGTGGCCCGGCCATTGGCTTAGTGAGGCCGATGAATCGTCCCTGCTGGATGAGGCGTAAGCGCCGCCCTGCGGCTAGTTGGTGGGCGAGGCGGGACTTGAACCCGCACATCCTTTCGAATACTGGCACCTGAAGCCAGCGCGTCTGCCATTTCGCCACTCGCCCGAGCGGAGTATCACTTTACTTCTATTTCTAAAGTCTCCAAATTGCCGGCACAAAATAGGCAAACTTCACCGGTACGCTTAGGGATGTATGGCACTTAAGAACGTAGAAAGTCGGCTCGAACGCCTCTTTGACCGGACCTTTGCGAAAGGGTTGCGCTCACACGTCCAGCCCATTGAGATTGCTCAGCGCATCGCACGTGAACTCGACCTGGCTGCTCGTATCGGCCCCGGTTCAACAATGGCACCGAATGACATTCGAATCTTCTTGTCGGCGGAAGACACCCCCCGTTTCCATGGTTTTGAGCAGTCCACCATTGATGAATTGGCTTCCTCGGTGCGCGAACACGCCTTGCAGGAGAGCTACGACTTCGTGGGCCCCGTCTCGGTCCAGATCTTCGAGGACACCTCGCTCACTATGGGCCAGCTCGGTATTCGGGTGAATTTTGTTTCTGGTCGCCCCCAACCCAAATTGGTCAGTGTGAACGGGGGCCAGTACAACTTGAGCGAACGGCCCCAAATCATCGGGCGTACTCCCGAGTGCGACATTATGGTCGCAGACCCCAACGTTTCCCGCCGGCACGCCGAAATCTGGTCGACCCCGGACGGCGTGGGCCTCCGGGACCTGGGATCTACCAACGGGACTCTGGTTAATGGTCGTCGTATCGAAACGGTACTCCTAACGCCTCACGACGAGATTTCCCTAGGTTCACAGGTATTCCGGATTGAGTTGGCCTAACTTGCTGATCGCGGCGTCGGCCTACGCCACCATTGTCCGGCCGCTCCAAGTCCTGGTGCTCCTGGGCGTAATTCTCTTTTTCGTGCGCGTTCTCTCAATTGCCACCGAGGAGATGCGCCCACCCAAGGAAGAGAGTGGTCGCCGCCAACGCCGTCGCGCGCTAACACTCGCCTTTATGGAGCCGGAAGCCCAGGCCGGTGAACGTATCGAAATTGCCAATCCCGTGGTACTGGGCCGAGGAGCGCCGAGCGACATCGTTCTCGACGACACCTTTCTTTCCACCCAGCACGCCCGGTTCTCAGTGGATGATGGCGACCTCTTCATCGAAGATCTCGGATCGCGCAATGGCTCCTACGTCAATGCCGAACCTGTTATTCACCGCACCCAACTCTTGAAGGGTGACGTGATTCAAATCGGCAACGTGATTTTGGAAGTTGTTCGATGACGACCTGGCGCAGTGCCGTCGCTACCAATGTTGGTCTCGTTCGCGAGGCCAATGAAGATGCCGTAGCGGCGACTGATCGGATGGTGGTGGTGGCCGACGGTATGGGTGGTCACGCCGCTGGTGAAGTGGCCTCCGAGCTTGCAGTTTCGGTCTTTTCTCGTGCCATCACCAGTGAACCTTCCGTCGCTGGGCTCAACGCCGCGCTCCATGTCGTGAATCAGGCCATCTTGGATGACGCGCTCGCGCACCCCGAGCGCGCGGGCATGGGCACCACCCTCACGGCCATCGTGCCCGTGCCCTATGAAGACGGCGAGGCCCTGGCCTGGGTCAATATCGGCGACTCCCGCCTCTACCAACTTCGTGATGGTGCTATTCGTCAGGTGACTGAAGATCACAGCGTGGCCGAAGAATGGGTGCGCGAAGGTCGAATTTCCAAGGAAGAGGCGGCCGTTCACCCTCGCCGTCACCAGCTGACCCGCGTGTTGGGTATGGCGGAGGCGCTGGATGGTGATACCGGTGTCCTTTCCGTCAAAGTCGGCGACCGACTCCTCCTCTGCAGTGACGGCCTCTCCAATGAGGTCAGCGATACCGAGTTGGCCGAACTGGCCTCTAGCCCAATTGGCCTCGACGACGCCGTGGCCTCGCTCGTGGCTCGAGCCTGCGCAAATGGTGGACACGACAACATCACCGTGGCCCTCCTCGAAGTTGAATCGGTGTCGGTTGTGGTTCCGCAAATCGAAGTGACGCCTTCGAGCGTGAGAGCCTTTCCCCCTAGCCGTGCCGCCGCATCGGGTCCGGGCGAAACAGTGATGCGCCGTCGCCGCCGAAAGCATCCGCGGTGGCTGACGTGGCGGACTGGGATTTTCGCCTCGGCTATGGCTGGTCTCGTAGGGGCAGTTTTTGTGATCTTGGGGTGGTTTGCGTCTGCTTCGTTCTACCTTGGTGACGCCAATGGTTCGATTGCGGTCTACCAAGGTCAACCCAATGGTTTTCTTTGGTATCACCCGAAGGAAGTCTTCGTGACGCCATTCAAGTCCTCAGAGTTGCGACCCGGCGATGCTCGGGAATTAAAGAAACACATCGCCGAATCCAGCTTGGCGGCGGCGATTCGTCACGCGGACAACATGCACTCGGCCTGGCTGACTACCCAGCCCGTCGTCCAGCGTTAGGTCGACTGTGACTCGTCGCCTCGGCATTCTCGGCACCGTTATTGCGCTGCTGTTTGCAATCTTGGTGGGCCAGTCGGCCTACATTCAGTTTTTTCACGCCGGGGCCCTGAATAATTCGTCACTCAACCCTCGAGTTTCCTATGCCGGATTGATGCAGCCTCGGGGCGATATCGTCGCGGCTGACGGCACAGTGCTGGCCACTTCGGAGTCGGCCACGTCGGGGGTCTACCCCTGGCGTCGTTCGTACCCTCTCGGCTCACTGACGTCGGGCGTCGTGGGCTTTTCATCGGCAATCTACGGCACGTGGGCGCTGGAGTCTTACTACAACGCCGAGTTAACGTCCCATCCCCAACCGGCCAAATCTCTCTCGCAGGTCATCGCCCCGATCAGCTCTGCCAATACGTTGACGTTGACGCTGCAGCCCGAACTCCAGCGAGTAGCTCAGAAGGCGCTCGACGGTCGCAACGGCGCCGTGGTGGCGATCAACCCTAAGACGGGCGCCATACTCGCGATGTACTCCAACCCGAACTACGACCCCCGTCCCATTACGTCGGATGACTCGACGGTGGCTACCGCGGCCTGGAAAAAGTACGTAACGAAGAACGATCG
>Ga0114975_10001466_pt1 | contig 16799 bp, 15 predicted proteins | sample S_130626_EF_Meta_FD_87031 | JGI IMG/M metagenome (GOLD analysis project Ga0114975, IMG submission 87031) | Freshwater microbial communities from Lake Simoncouche, Canada to study carbon cycling - S_130626_EF_MetaG | ecosystem: Environmental > Aquatic > Freshwater > Lake | place: Lake...
GATTGACTGCCGTATTGACAGTCTGGCTCTGGACTACCGCATTCTCTGAACGCACTGCTCCACACCAAGTGTTGAAGTCCATTTCAAGACCGTTGCTGACTGACATCTGGTAGAGTTCCTCCGTTGTGTGAGAGGAGAGGAGACCAGAGAAGTTGTCAAAGTTGATACTGAGAGGGTTGTTTGTCTGGGAGTTGAAGGCAGACGCAAGAGGTAGGTAGCAATCACCATACTCTGGAGAGCAAGGGTCGGGCATACCTCCAGACTGAGTAGCCTTTACATACACGATTAGAAGGTCTGGTATCTGAGGTAGAGTGATTGTCTGAGACTGGAGTTGCTGGGTCTGACCCGGCTCAATATATCCGTTCTGTTGCTGAGTAATATAACGGGGGAACTCCATATAGGGCACTACGCTCTTTGCCGGAAGAGGCACATCAAGAGAAGGCGTTAGGAACTGAATGTTAATCACTGGACGCTCCCAAACACCACCACCAGCATTGTTGTTCCAAGTCGTGCCCGTAATCTTAACGCCTTGAGGAGCACCATTGACCGTTAGGTTGGAAGTGGGTCCGCTATTATCACGCACACGAAGCACACGCCCAATGTCTCCAAGACCACCACCGCCAGAGGACTTGAAGTTCATAATCAACTGAATATTGTTGATGCCGAAAAGACCCGTATCGTTCTCTTGGTCGTCCGCAAACACAAAGGGAGAAAGCACAAGTTTCTCCGTAGAACGGAAACTGAAGTATAACTGGTATTGCTTGAGAGTTACATCAGACACTACCGGAACGCCACCGATATACTGCTGACCGTTCGCAGACCCATCGTCATATGTGCCGTTGCCTACAAGTTTAGAACCTTGAGCGTCTGTGAAAGAAAAGCCGGAGAAAGCACCGTTGGGCTGTTCGTCCGCCATCATACCCTCAGCATACCCAGCCAGAGGGTCGTTGATACAACGGAGACCCGTGCCGTTCCACTGATACTTATCCAGTTTTGTAGGGCAAGTTCTCTGGACTAAGTTTCTCTTGTAATCCGTTAGACGAAGAACCTCCATCAGAACATCTTGAGAGTTAATAACGGTTGTGGTGTCGTTGATTGTTGCGGTCATCGTCTGACACATATAGTTCAGAGGAAAGGGAGAAAGAGCACAATCTTGACCCACTACCACGATAGGCTGACCCACCGCAAGAGTAGCAGAGTCGGGGTAAGTAGCAAGGAAAGTCATCTTAGCCGTTCCAGACCAACGAACACCCCTATCTACAAAAACATTCTCAGAAGGAACATAAATGTTAAAAGTCATCTGAGAAGCCGTTGAGGCAATGGCGTTAAAAGGAGCGTTAGTTAGAGAAAGTGCTCCCTTTTCAACTGCGTAGCGGGGGCGGGACTGAACGATGCGGTCGTCAAAGACACTCTCCTTCTGAATGTCGGCACTCATTCTTATATATTAGTTGCGGATAAAAAAACTGGCTGGAATGAATAACATTTCTACGGCAGTTTGCCGGAGGAATGCTATTGAAGGGGGTCAAACCGGGTCGCTCAAACCGCAAACGACTACATCAGTTTTCGGCGGAACATAATCTTTATAGAAACGCTTGAAAGGTTAAACATTGTCATCGGATACAACTGGTTATCCAAACGGTTCTTCCAGAAAACTTGAACGTCTATGTTTTTAATCTGCGTCTTGGCGTTTTGGAAATCTGTCATTCTGTATTCGGCTGAGGGAGAGTAGTAAATCATCTTGCGGTAATCTTGAGACCCGGAGGTTGATAAGTCCAGAGCAACATCTGTAATAATAGGGGTGAAAGCACTTGTGGAGGTTGTTGTGGAGTTTCCAATGTTGCCCGTTCCAAACTTATTAGGAGGAGCAGTCTGCTCGTTCATAATGGGAAGAAGGGTAGAGGTGAAAACAATACTCTCAATGGGAGACCAGAGGGTGCTTGTGGAGGCGAAGTCTTGGGTCATCTGGATATAAGTATCACCCTCTGAACCATCTAAGTTTATGTATTTCTTAATATTGTTGCCGATGCCCTCAATCTCAACTAATATCCTATTCGCATAGCCGGGAGGAGTTGGTGTCTTGAGAGTTAGAGGAAAGTAGTAGTTGGGGTAGGGTTCAAGGGAGTTCCAATATTCATTGTTGAAGTTTGAAAAAAGCCCTTCCATATTCACATTCAGCCAGAGGCTCAACTGATAGGGTCTGTCTATTGAAGCACCCGGTGTTAGATAACTCTCTGGAAAATAAAAACTGAATAAGCCACTTGACCTATCAAACCAAAGGCGGGGCGTTGGATTATCCTTCAACCACAAGGTATATGTCGCCCAAGTTGGAACACCGGGCGTTGCTGGAAGCAGAGCAACTTTGTCATAGAGTTTGGAGTTGGCGATTTCCAGAGTTTCATTCACCAGACCCACCCAATGCTCGTAGGTATAGACCCAGTAATAACGGCTTGATAAATCTTGAGGTCTGCCGGTTTCATCACTTATTCCAACCCAGTATTCACTGTTAAGATTTGGTGCTCCAACAGTTGCGGGAACTACCTTCTTCGCTTGGTAGAAAAGGGTCTGAAACTCTACTACGGCATCTTTTCTATAAGATGCTGGACCAGTCCAAGTTCCTACGAAGTTAGGATTAGAAGGAGGAGGGGGAATAGGTGCTAAAATACGATTGAGGGTCTCTGGGCGATAAATAACATATTCTAAATCTCCATTTACCACCAAGTTCGTTGATGTTCCACCCGCATTAAAAGATAGGGCAACACCATATTCTGTTAGATTTGGGTTTGTCTGCCCCGTTCCACTCTGAATAACTGGAATGAATAAGGGTAAATCCTTGTTGCCCCCATTCACTGAAAAACGAATAATAGAAAACTGATACTTTGATGCGTCCTTGATAATCGCCGTATCACGGGTCTCGTTAAACTTAATAGGAGGGTCAAGGAAGGCACGACCATTTGCCGTATCCGTAGTTGTGTTATTAACGATTGATGCGTTGTAATACACCAAGTCTGGGTCTTCAGAGTTTCCAAAAGTTTCCCACGATGACTTATACATTCTATAATACACTATCATATTATTTTCCCAACATCTCCCCAGTGAGTGCGGATACAAAGTTGTCGGGGGTCATTCCAGTATCGTCCATTATCTTCTTGTATTTCTCAAGAGGATACGCTCCATAGAGGCATCTCACTACAGAATGACGACCGCAAGTATTCACATCTTTCTTGTCTTTTTGGAAGGCAAAATGATTATAATACACCGGTTTCCCGGAGGCTTTGAGTAAGGCAGTAAGATAGGGACGAGTTTCATTAAGTTCTTGGAGTTTAGATTGAGGTATAGCATCAAGAGGGGCTTCTGGCGGTTCTCCATAAGGGTCAAAGAACTCTATACTATCTTTCTTATTTAACATACATACCCAATGACCGGTTGTTTCGTCTTCAGTCAAATACAACATAACACATCGTCCTTTCTTGTCAAAGGCTTCGTTGATACTTCTCATATTCCCCAGTTGAGGATAGGTGATAATCTTAATGTCTCTTCCTAATATCTTTCTAATATCCGTATCAGAAAGAGGATATGATTTTACTTCGCCAAGTCCTTCCATTTATAATCTATTATAAGGTTAGAATATGTGGTCGTCTCCAATAAGGCAGAAGAAAGTAAAACCAGAGAAACCAGAGCAAGAAACTTGGGTAAAACCAAAGGCAATGGCTAAGTCGGAAGTCAAGAAGTTCTTAAATCCCACTAAACCATTAACCGCTTCTGATATTGATTGGTGTCATCGGTGGCTCTCACAGTTTGTTAGGGAACGCTCCCTTCCACCTCAGATTGTCGGGGAAGATGGATATGGAGTTCTGATGAAGTTCCTTTCTCCTCAAGACGCTTCTGAGGCTCTTTTAAAGATACGGCGTGATTTCTTATCTGTATCGCATCAAAATCCAGAGCCATTACACATTGACCCTCTTCTTTCTTTACCTCCCCTACCGCCGGGCTCATATCACGAACATCTACCCCCACCTCTCCCTTCAACCCGCAACAGTCAGAAATGAGTTTCTTACCTCTGATATGTCTCCAAACTCTATACAATATCCCAAGAGCCACTATAGACCCAGTAGAAAGACCAGCAGTTGCTAAATAGTTTTCCATTCTATATAGAGGGCTTATACTTTATTATCGGGGTCAGACCGGGTCAAGCAAACCGCAAAGTCCATTGGATAAAAAAAACAAAAGCCCCGTTAGGGGTTGATAGGCAACCCAACCCTTATTTTTCCTCTTTTATGAGGCAGACACTCAGCGGTTTTGCCGACCCGCCTTGACCCGCCTTTAGAAGCCACTCAAGAGTTTCAATAATCCTTCGTAAATGCTTTCGTTCTTCCTCTAATCCAGACAATAAATCGTAGTTCTGACATTCCGCCCATAGTATGCCGAGTTTCTCATCAATATCTTCAAGATGGCTGATAAGAACTTCTATATTAAGTTTCGGCATTTCTCCTCTATAATCAGATGAGAGAGCATTTGGGATTTCTGGCGGGTATGGTTGTAATGATTGTTTTGAATGAGATTAACTACCAGCGTGATAAGGCAATAAGGAAACAGATGGAGGAGAAGAAATGGAAGGAGGTTGATGAACTACTGAATAAGCACTCTGGCGTGTTGCGGAGAAACTAACCATTGAGGGTAATGTTTATAAACACAGACCCATCTACCCATTTTCTTCAAATCCCGGACATCATCTTTTGTCATTCCGATATGGGTCTTGAGGAGATAGCCGAGGGCGTGGAAACTGGTTGCCATAGGATATACGACGATATGGGTTGCTTCGTTGAGGAGGAGACGGGTTTTCTTGTAGTTGGTAAGGTAGTGGGACAGACACAACATAGTAGTATTAGTATGGCGACCCATAGTTGCGAGGTCATCTATTAACTTGCCGACAACTTTTTCTGCGTTGCCCGTTAATGTATCATAGTCATCAAAAATCACCAAGCAATCCTTGAACTCATCTAACTCTGGGAAGTCGTCAATGAATGACTGGATATTTACTCTATTTAAGAAGGGCAGTGCGTCAAGTGTGCTATCCTCACCTAACTTACTAACTAAATAGCACTCACGGTCTGGGAACAGTTTTTTATAGCATTCGGCGATGCCTTTTGCTATGTAGGATTTACCAGACCCGGACGCTCCGGCAATGTAGAAGACCTCCCGTTTTTCTGGGTCGGGACTTGGAAGTAGTTGGAACTGCCCGTCGTCGTCCAAATCCACATTCTTTGTATTTTTAGCATCAGACAATATGCGTTCATAAAGGCTTCTTCCCAAAGCAGTTTCCCCTATGAGTTGGTCTGGTTCAAGACCTTTCTGATGAGCCTCTTGAAGCCGATTGATTAGTTGAACCCGCTCTTGGGGCTTTACTCCACGAAGTTCCAGTTTGTATTTATTAGCGTTAATCTCCAGCCGTTTCCTCCCTTTGCCGGTAAGGTTCTCTCCATCATTAACATACAATACTTTACCATCGTCAGCACCGCCCTTGACTATAGCAATAGGTTTTGAACCCTTAGCGTTCTCAAATGATAAGGAAGGCATATTCTATATAACACCCTTATATTTTTTCTAAAAGTGAAAAACACTTATTGGTCTTATTTGGCGGAAAATGGAATATACACAAATCCTCCAGTTAGGGTTCTTGAGTTTAGTTGTTTGAAGAGTTGGTCTTCGGCGTGTCGGAGCCGTGATAGAACCTTACTTCTCTCTTTTGTCTGAGTTGCCTTTCTGAGGTCGGCAACAAGGGTTTCGTTAGTGTTGTCGTATGAGGATAGTCTGGCTGAGAAGTCAGCAATGGCTTTGTTTGTGTAAGGGCTTGTATTATTACTTCCCACAACATCAGCAAGGGTCTTAACATCTGAATAAAGCACATATAGTTTTCCAAGATTTGAGTTGAGGATTTTATTGTATTTCTCCAAGTCCCGCTTATTGTTCTGGAGTTTGGCTAATGCGAACTTGCGTTTGATGACTTTGAACTTATTACCTTGGGCGTTATATAAAACAATATCGTTTTTAATGGCTTCTTCTGGTTCAATAACAACTGGATTGAGGATTTTCCCGTTTTCATAAAACTCATAAATCATACTAAAATCGGTATATTTGTCATTAACTGGGGATATAACATCTAACTTACAAAGTGTCGGGGACTGTATGGCTTCTTTGAGTGTATAGGAAGTCCCATCTCTGAGTTTCTTGACCCCAGAAAGGATTTCATTAGGAAGCCACCGAACAATATGGAACTTGAGTTCTGCTTTGGCGTTTAGTTTATTGGCTTTTGTCTGTGGTTTTGAAAGGAGTTCTTTCGCCAACTTTGCTTCTTCGGAGGAGATGATTTTTTTAGAAAAGAGGCTTTCAACTTTTGTCGTTCCAGACCGAAAATCTTCAGTATCAACTTTCCAGTCTTCAACCAGACCGGCTTTTATGTCTCCAATATATGTATTAGGAAGTCTTCGTAAATCCCTTATAATCTCTTTGAAACGACCAACAAGTTCATCTTTGGTAAATCCCTCTACAATCTCATAACCATCATAGTCGCCGGAATATTTTTGACTAACCAATGAAGCACTCCCCATTATTTTAACACCCTTTCCTTTTGTAAAGGACATAGTGTTAAGGACTTTTACTGCGTCTGGCGGATACTGTTGAGGGTATGATTTCTCTATTACTAAGTCCATTCTTATTTATTCTTACATTTTATAATCCCAGACGACGAATGAAGTTCTGTCTGACACTTGTGGCTTTACCTACACCAACTGATATTGGACCTCTACCATCTGGTAGTCTATTTCCGTAATGCTGATTGACCCTTGTAGCAAAGGCTCTGAACCCAGCAATGTCTTTTGGTAGATTTGCTCTTGAGAGCCATTCGGGACGAGCAGTTGGAGGTGCTCTTGTAGGAGGCTCTGCTCTAACCGATGATGTTGGAGATGGAGATAATACGGCAGAAGGAGGAGGACGACTATCGGGAGTTGCTAAAAGTCCAGTTGCCCCAGACATTCCTAAGCGTGGTGCTACGTCCCAATCACCAAAAGCGTTTCTGCGACTGGATAATCTGAACTCTGGTCTTGCGTCTCCGTCTTCTTGACCTCCTTCAGCCTCTCCCTCTTCCTCAACTGGACCAAGTTCTTCTGCGACCATCTGAGGGGCTTCACCATATGGAACACCTTCTTCTTCACCAGACCAACCAACTCCACGACCACCAGTATCCATAGCACCAGAGTTGTAGGCAAAGCGGTTGCGTTCATCACTATCAAAAGACGCACCACCATCATCTGAATATCCGTGCTGACTATCTTCCCTTCTAACAAACCCTCTGCCCCTTCTGGAATGATGACCCGTTTGCTGAGAACTCTCTTCTGCGTAGCGTTGCTCTGAACTATCTGTTGTTCCAGACTGAACTCCCTCTGAACGGGCTCTTTCAAAAGCAGTTCTACCAAGAGTTCTAATAGGAGGACGAAGACCACCACTGTCTCCAGATGACCCAGAAGAACTTCCAGTGCTATCAGAGTATAATGTTGAACCACCACCGTCTGAGCGTGGAGCAGACCCAAAAGACCCAGAACGAACATCAACCGCCTCTTGTGCTGACTGAGGGTCAAGGAACTCTGCGGGTAATCCACGACGACCTACAGACCCCATCATTCTCTTAAATCCGAGTGCTTGAATATATGCTGAAGAAGCATTTACTCTTTCTTGTGTAGGTCTGTCCGTGAGTTGTATCATCTTCTCCAAATACTTCTTCACTCTCGTCCAGAACTCTTTCATAGACAACATAAGTTTAGATTTAGCAGATGAGGAATACTCTGGAGGTGTAATCGTGAGTTCCTCAAGAGCCGGTATAATACCATCACCAGCAGAAGACCCGTTAATGAACTCCAGAACATTATCAATATCATCTGATGTTCCAGAAGAAGCCAGACGCACGATAAGTTGAAAGGCTCTATAACTGTCTTGAAATGTAAGTCTTGATGTATCCACGCCTTGTCTGGAAGGGTCTGGGTTCTGGTCGTCCCTATTCTGTAATCCACCAGTAACTGTATCCAAGATGCTCTGGAGAAGTGAGGCAAGTTCAACGGCTGGGTTAGTATCCAGACCGAGTTGAGTGCGTTCGCCAGTAAAAGCCTCAGTTCTTGCGGGAGTGGGTTGGTTATTAGCAAATAGCATTGATGCTTGATTGATTGCGTTGAGTTGTCCGATACGGGCTTGGAGTAGGGATTTGCCGTATGCTTGTCCTTGACTTGTTCTTAACACACCTCCACGCAACTCATCACATTCCTCAGCACAACGGCTTTCATTGTATGAGCCACCGCTAAATCCGGGAACGGGTCTGTCCCAATAGGCAGATTGAGCACCCATAGAAGGATTAGCAAACTTCCTCTGACCCAATACGGGCTTCTGGTGATTAGGCATATTATGGGGGGCGGTATGAGCCCGAACATCGGAGTTGTGTGTGCTCTGAACCTTTGCTCTTACCATACGATGAGCGTCTTCCATTTTCTGTTTGTGCCAAACTGACTGGAAGTCATTACCAATCTGGTATGATAGTTTGGGTAGTGGGCTTGTTGGTTCTGTTTCAACTCTGAGGGGCTGACCGACCTTCTGATACGCACTTTCAAAAACTGATGGGAATGTTAGTTGAACCCCCAGATTACCACCGGGTTTCTTAGTTCCAAAGGCAGACATACTATATTTGAAACAAACATAATAAATCGGACAAACATTTTAAAAAGTCGGGTTAATACAAACCGTGTTGCTTTACATATTTGGAGGCTTCAATCATCTTCATACCCTTCTCCTTCATCACCTTACGCACAATCTCAGCCCGTTTATTGCGACCAGACCCTTCTTGAGCCGGTGCTCTCTTGCGTCTTCCAGCACCAGTTCCACAACCAACTTGCCTCTGACCGTGTCCGTCTTGTCCCAGCATACCAGCACCAACCTTACGAGTTCCGTGTCCGTCTTCCCCAAGCATACCCATACCTTCATAAGCACCAGTCCGAATGCGACCACCCTTCTTCTTCTGTGTCATTCCCGCAAGATTGAAAGCAGAGTCATAGAAGATACGCTTCTTGCCGGGATACTCTTCCTTGAGTGCCTTCTTTAGTTTAGCCATTGGGTGGCTTGAGTTGGATTTGAGTTCTGCTACGGCTGATTTCAAATCACTATCATCACCATACCCTAACATACGCTGGGCTTGAGATGCCCCTTGATTAATAGCATTCAGACCTTGTGCTCCAGCAACAACGGCTTCACCAGAACCGGGCACAACTGCGTCCATAAAGGGCTCTGCGTATTTAGAATACTCTGCTACTTTGGGGATTACTTGACTGCGTAAAACAGAGTCTGGATTTGTGATTTCATTTGTAACCTTAGGAACAATATCCTTGCGTAAAACAGAGTCTGGATTTACAAACTCATTTTTAATAGCACTACCAGCACTGTTGAAGGCATTGGCTACACCATTTTTATTAGGGTCAAGAAAGTCATACCAAGCACCTCCGGACATACCCTTTATGAAATCCTTATGGAATGCTCCTCCGTGAAGTTCCATAATATGACGACCAAGATGCTCTCCCATTTCCTCAGCCTCAGACTTAGCCATCTTAGGGGCACTTGCTCTTGCTCTCATCTTGCGACCTCCACGAAACTCACTTAGACCCATAGATGGTGTCGCACTTCCTCCACTCATCAAGCCGTTCTTGTTCCTCGTTAGTTGGCTTTTGGGATTGATAGGGTTTTCCCGCTCCGCTTCTTCCTCCAGAGCCCGATTGTCTGCTAACATCAGATGTGCCTTCCGGGTTCTGCTTGTCATTATATAGAGACTGGATATTTTTATTTGGCTCTACCAAATAACCCCACGCTTCTATTTGGGAGAACGCTTGATTATATCGCATTCCTTGAATGACAACATCTCTTGAGTTTGTCGGTATTGTTAAAGACCAAGAGTTTCCGTCGCCAATCCAGTTCGCATTACAAGTCCAGCCCCAACGAGAGAAACGCCCTAACCTATTCATTCTACTATATAACCGGGGTCAAAGCGGGTCAAACCAACCGCAGATGGATATATCAAATAAAAATATCCATATTGTTTAGAATGAAAGCCTACTTCCATAATCTGCCGGAGACTTCTGATACTCCAATGAGAGCATTGGAAGGTAAAGGAATAGCAGAAGATAAGCGTTATTTGAATGCTAAATCCCCTTGGACTTTGGCTCATTTGGATATGAAACTTTTACAAGGATTTTACAACAATCCACAAGTTCCTCCATCAATGAAGACGAAACTCAAGACGGCAATGATGATAAAGCCTACATTGAAATCCAAATCAAAGACTAAACTTAATAAACTCTTGCGTGGTGGATTAGCGGGTGTATCAAAGGCAAGTGGATTTATTCAGAGGTTAATGGCGGAGAACAAGAAGAAGCACGAAGGGAGATATATGAACCCTACTTGGGAACTTCACCCAGAAAGCACAATGAAAAGGGCAGAGGAGTTTGAATGGAAGAAGTTGGCTTCGGACGGTCAAGGAGGATTGAATAAATCTGGTAATCCATATGGTGCTTCTCCATTTATTACAAAGCATTTCAGAAATAGAGCCGTAGCAGAAGGAAAGCCAGAGAAAGAAGATGAGGCTCAACGAAAGGCACGAAGGGCTTGGACTAACCGTATGGCTGAGCCTATTCACGAAGATTTAGAGAACCACTTTGGAAACATTAGAACTGATTTGTTCTCTGATGATGAACCAGAGACGGTTGCGGTTCGGGCGACCCGCTCTGACCCCGCTCCAAGACCAGCACCTTCTGAACCAGAGCGTAAATGGACTATAAAAGATATTAAGCAACTTCCCAAAGACAAGGCTGAGGCAGACATTCAAGATAGGTATAGAACAATGGGGAAACTTCACACGATGCTTATGGATATTGTGTTTGAGAACCGGAAGATTAAACTTGCTGGTGCTATTAAGATATTGGAGGAAAAGGGTGTTAAGAATAAAAAGGGTGAAGCCTTATCCAGTGGATACATATCCCCATTACTCAAGGACGCAAAGGAAGATGTTGAGACTGGTATTGCTGATACATTGAAATATGAGGAGTTTCACACAAGGTCTGCTCCATTAAAGAATGTTCTTGAGAAGTTTTCTAAAAATCGTAAATCCATTAATGAGGCAAAGGACATATTACAAGCCCTTCGTTGGGAGAAAGAGGAGAAAGAATACCAAATCCGTAGAGAAGAAGAGCGTAAGGCTGAGATAAAACGCAGAGAAGAGGAGCGTCTTGAGAGGATAGAAGAGGCAAAAAGACAGAGGGAAGAGGAGAAACGCTTAGCAGAAGAAGCCGTAGCCTTACAAGAGAAAGAGTTCAAGGAGAGTAGGGCTATTGCTAAGACTAAGTTGAAGGCTAATCTACCTCCAAAAGCCCAGATGGATAAGTGGAAGGAGACTTGGGCGAGATACAAGGGTCGTGAGTTAGACCGTTGGGAAAAGAACTATTGGTTTGGAGATGTATTGCGAAGATGGTATGGACCCGGCTCTTTTCCCGGTAAGGATAAGACGGGAACAGAAAAGAACATACCAGAAAGTGAATATCCCAAAGAGCCCAAGTTGAAATATGAAGTCATACCGGGTGAGTTTTATCCGGGCAGAGACAAAGTTCCTAAGAAACGCCTTACGGAGAAATCACAAAAAGAACTTGATGCCTACAATGCCGTTATCCGTAAGCAGAATGAGGCATACACATTCAAGAAGAATGAGATTAAGGAAATGGCGGTTGAGTTTGTGAAATGGTTATTCAACAAGGCTTTACCTCTTTATGATTATGAGTTGCTGGAAGATGTTGAGGTAGATAAGTTCAAGAGGTTTTTGGTGCTGACAAGTGAAACTCGTAAGTTTAGTATGGCTTGGGGTCTGAAGGACGATAAGGCAATAGCAGAGGATATGATTGAACCAGTTCAAGCAGAACGAACTGGTTTTTCTTTTCACAATGTTTATAAGATAGACCATAACGGAGACGAAGATGATTGGTCTAAGTTAAGTTCTGACGATGTGTGGGCGAGGAATACACCAAGAGGTTATCCAAGGCAAGGGCTGGTATTGTTAGGAAACAATCCTCCAGATGACCCTATTGACTGGGCTTTACCAAAGGGTATAGCACAGATTATCAGACCTTTATGGGAAGAGTTAATGGAATATACAGAAGAGGAGGAAGCCCCTAAGAATGAGATAGTCCAACTCCCGGAAGCCCCCGCTCCCAAGAATGCTACGACTTCAGAATATCCAAAAGATTTCTCAACTCGTATGAAAAATATAGCAACTATTCTACGGGCAGACGCAAATCTAAGTCTTGCTAAAATAGCAACAAAACTTAATAAGGATTATAAGGATAGAGGGGCAAATGGTGATTTAACAAAGTCTGCTATTAATAAGGCAGTCAATGTTGTAAAGGACTGGCTTAAGAAGGGGGGTCAGACCGGGTCGGGCAAACCGCAAAGGGGCACAGACGAATATGTGATGTGTGGTGTTTAGAGTAGCGGTGCTTCTGACGGCTGAGGAAGTCCTACACCTTTACCAGCCCCTACACCAACCTTTTCACCTTTCTCTGGCTTCCTCATCTGACGATAGAATATCATAGTATATCGTCCCATACCCCTAATATATTTACCGTGAGTTCCTTCACCAGAGAATGTTTGAGTTTCGTGAGGTAATAGACCTCCATTAAACATACAAGGTTTATCGTGAATATCGTAGTCGTGATGTTTAGAACTATCGGCAGAGAAAACACGAAGTTCCCCACCAGAGTAGTTGCCTATCCCCACTATCACACTTTTACCAACATTTTTTTTATCAATGTGTTTCTTTGCTTTAGCGTTATGATTGAGAGTAATAGTTTGATACTCCCAACCTTTCGGCACTACTTGATTACCATAGGCAATAAGGGCTTTATAAACATCTGGATATTTCTCATTCATCTTGAAGAAGTTCCAGCCGTGCCTATTATCACCAAATCCCATAGTCAGAGTTCTACCATCAGTTCCCAGAACATCACCACGATTAGTAGGGGCTTTCATATTACCGCTTTCCTTTCTTCCTTTAGGGATTTTAGGGACTGACATTTTAGAAAGGGCTTCTAACAGATTTGTTCTTGCCTCCTCATATTTCTCCTTATTTCTAATCTCAAGTTTCTTAATACTATCATCTTGTTTATCCTCATCTGTGATTTCATTTTTAGGAGCGTTTTGTTGTCCCGCACCACCATTCAGACCAGCAAATCCCTTGCTCCCCTTTGCGGTTTCGGCGACCCCGTCTGACCCGCTTTTAACAGATTTGACTGAACGGGCTAATAGGATTTCCCCTTCCCTTCTGGTATTCTTGCGGACTAAGGTAGGATATTTTTTAATAAGGAACTCAACCTCTTTATGATATGTTTCAACACGCTCCTTTGCGGTTTTATTCACTCCACCGGGAATACCGAACTTCGTCTTCGCACAAATGTGATTAAATCTAATCACTCCACCATCACTGATAGCATATTCCAAAGACCTTTCATAATCTTCCTTATAATCAATATGTGTTAGAACCTTTTTGTTAATGAAGCCGAAACAGTGCCCTATGAGGAACTTGAGGTCAGTTGATACTGGTTTCATTTTAGAGGCAAATCCAGCATTTCTATTAGGATATATTCCCCATATGTGGTAGTTATTGGCTTTCATTAGTTTCATTCCTTCATCAATCATTTCAGTCTTGAATGATTTGATAGGCGACCATTTCGGCTTATCGGAGTTAGATGTCTTATCAAATCCATCAATATCGTCATCAAGACTAATAACATAAGCATCTTTGGGATAATGGTTGGTGATGAAGTTTCTAATAGCCATAACGCCTTTCTGACCTATAACCATCTTCCCATAGAGGCTCTTATCACAAGTCTCCATATACTTTGCTTTCTCTTCGGCGTTTGCTACGAATATAGTAATATGACTTGCTGGAATATTATATCCCTTTAGCATTTGAAGTGTCTTTGCTTGTAATACCTCTGCCCTATTGTAAGAGGGTATGGCGATATTATAGGACATTCTAAATAGAACACATACAATATTTTCTGCGTTTAATCGCTACAAAATAAACCCCTACGCCTCAAATAGAATGGAGCAAGTATTAACAGTCTCAACAGTTCCCGAGCCTCCTAAGAAAGTCCGCAAGTCAAAGAAGAAGGAAGTCCCTCCGGTGTCTGTGTTTAAGATTATAAGAGCAACTCCGGAAGCCCCTATTATTGTTTCTTTCAAGTGAGATGCGTAAAAAAATGAAATCTAAAAGCCCGGTCTGTAATATACATAGATGAGTAAGTCTTTTGGAATACCCTACTCCGCATATATGGAACACGCTGGGAAGTGCGTCGCACTTCAGAATGATATTGAGGGTCAGATGATACACCTTAACGCTTCAACTGGTTCAGTAAAGGACGCATATAAGAAGATTATTCTTGATAAGATATGGAAACTAAATCGTCTCCAAGGGGAGTTTTACCATAAGGCTCTGGCTCAGACAACAGAGTCTGAGACGGAGTATTTACAAGTAAATCGTAGCATTGATGCTACTGCTATGGTAGGCACTTGTGTTATGCCTCAACTTGACCCTCAGTCGGAGGAGGAACAGTCTTAAGATACTTCTGTTGTTCTTGTAATGAATGTCCCATATCTTGAGCGTCTTGCTTCATATCTGAGATATTCATCTTGTGTGAAAGGTAAATATGGCGTAGCATACTACTCCCTATTTTCTTATTGAATACTCCATTGAGTAGTCTTGTGATTGCGTTGGCTTGTGTCATTACTGAGCCATTGTGATTGACAAGCAGAGCAAGTTCCTTATCTTCACCAGCAACCTTAGGGCGGTGCTTGAGATACAGATTGATAATCTTAACAAGGAAAGCCTCTCTGGGAATGATGACATTCTGAGAGCCATATTTCTTTGCGGTCTTGTAGGTATTGAATACCAACTCTTCTGGAATACCTTTGCGAACTACAAGGAAGTTCTGGTCGGTATATGTGCTGAGTGGAGGGGCGAACTTCTGAGCCTTTGTCTTGATTATCTTCATCGCCAGATAATCTTGGTTGCGTCGGGGAGGAACATCAATATACAAAGAAAGAATGAGTAGTTCAAGTAGAGTATGGTATTCACTTGGGCTCAGAGTTTTCTTGTCGCTAAACTCCAGAGACTTATTCCACAAGTCATTTCTTATCTTATTAACCTCCTCCCAAGTTATCCAGTTTTCTTCTTGTTTCTTTGTTGGCTCAGCAGTATCTACCTTGGAGGCTTCTGCGACCTTTACATTCATCTTATCGTGGTAAAACTTGTATATAGCCTTGTATGCGGACTTGTCCTTATAAAGTGATAAGACTGAAGCCAGAGTTGCGTAGATGGTCTTCTGTGTGCTCTCAGCATACTTAGCAACCTTCTTTTCAATATCATCTCTTACCTTGAGGAAGGTGAGGCTCTTGAAGGGCTTCTGGTCGTTGAGTAGCCAGAGTGTCCGGAGGTATGAGTTGATTGTGCTCTCAGAGAGTTTCTTATCGTTGTTTGGACCATAAGTTTTCGCCGTGAGTTCTTGATGGAGTTGGAGCATAAAGTCATTCGTAATCATCTGGCTTGGCTTGGCGTTCCCAGACATCTTGATATATATACTCCGGAGATTTTATTTAAGTGAGTTTTTTACGCACCTCCTCCCAGATTTTTACCAAGTGCGTTTATTTCCCGGCTTTTTCTTCCCGGCAGTATGTAGAAAGAAAATGCGAACCCAAGCCAACGACCTCCAGTATGGCTATGAGCGTGAGAACAAGAACCACGAACGCATTGAGCGTCATCTGGGCGTGAGCCTCCAGAAGTTGGATAAGTTTAATGTGATGGACTGGAAGGAAGTTCAAGAGGACGGTGATGAGAGCCCAGCGTGGGCGGTAGAACAGAAGGCTCGTAAGTGCTCTTACAAGTGGCTTTGTGATACATATTCCTACAATGGTAAAAAGACGGTGATGATAGGCAAGAACAAACTGGAGCATATGAAAAATGTCAATAGTGGAGTTGGTATTGTATATTTTGATTTTACTGATGTGTTAATGTATTGGGTCTTTGACGATGATGAATACAAGACATTTGATGTAGAGAAGAAGTTTGTGCGTGGAGGTCGTGTTGATTATGTAGATAAGCCCCACGATGTAGTTCATATCCCAACGGACTATTTGAAAGAAGTTCCCCTTTGAAGATGGGTCAAGGCGGGTCGCCCAAACCGCAAAGGGGCGTAAGACCTATCAGAAGTCATCATAACCACCCAAGTTCTTCCCAACAAAGCCTAATATATGTTTAATACAATCCTCCGGTAAGGGTGTTGTATCTAATAGGGCATTATACCTATCAAAGTTCTTGAGGCTTTTGATGGCTTCCTTGAGGTCATCGTCTGCCTTCTTTTTCTTTGCCGAAAGGTCAAGATAAATATTATATCTTCTTGTGTGCTCTTTGCTTCCTTTACGGACGTTATTATGAGATGGTTCATTGTGAAGAGCCTTGCCGGTTTCAAAGACCTCTTTGCGACTTTCATAGATTGCGGTTAAGAAATGTTGGGGGATATTAACCATAGCCATTTTGGGAAAAGAGAAGGTTCAAAAATCCTTTCATTTTTTTTGGGAGGATATGGAAAATGACAGCGAAACAGCGAAACGCTGTGGGAACTTTCGGAATGGGCGATAAAAAAATGAAAGGATTTTTTGGGGGAAGGGGAGGCATA
>Ga0114975_10001468_pt1 | contig 16795 bp, 18 predicted proteins | sample S_130626_EF_Meta_FD_87031 | JGI IMG/M metagenome (GOLD analysis project Ga0114975, IMG submission 87031) | Freshwater microbial communities from Lake Simoncouche, Canada to study carbon cycling - S_130626_EF_MetaG | ecosystem: Environmental > Aquatic > Freshwater > Lake | place: Lake...
CGGCACGAACGCCCAGAACATTGGTTTTGCTATTCCATCGAGCAAAATCGAGTCGCTACTGGCGTCGCTCCTGAAGGGCGGCCCGATTGCGAAGAAGCACGGCTACCTCGGGGTGCAAATCATGACCGTGACCCCGGCACTCAAAGAGCAGTATGGCTTCGCCGTTAGCTCCGGCGCCCTAGTAACGACAGTTGTTGCGGGGACTGCCGCTGAGCTCGCTGGCATTAAACAGGCCGACATCATCGTGCAGGTTGACTCGACGAAGATCCGAACCGCAGAGGGTGTTTCGAACTTTATGGCTAAGCGCAAGGCGGGTCAGACCGTAACCATCGTCGTATACCGAAAGAACGCCAAAGTCACGTTGAAGGCCACGCTGGGCCTTTCGCCGAACTAGCCGACGGTAGCGATACCACCATCAACCGGGAGAATTACGCCGGTGATGTAGGAGGATGCTCGCGAAGCCAAGAAAATTGCCGTACCAGCTACGTCGTCAGGTCGACCGATGCGCTTCATCGGAGCACCGGCTGCGATGGAGTCACCAAAGGCGTCAAGGGTGGCCTTCATCATCTTCGACTCAAAAGGTCCTGGAGCGATGGCGTTCACGGTGATGGTTGGCGCCATGGACTTGGCCATGTGGCGTGTCAACTGGTGAACAGCAGCCTTTGAAGTTGAGTAGGCGAACGTGTCCATAATCGGCACGTGGATACCGTCAATCGATCCGATGTTGATAACGCGAGCGGGGGAGTCAGCGGTACCGGCCCGCTCCAGCATGGGGCGGAGGAACTTGGTGAGGTGAAAGACGCCCTTGACGTTGAGAGCGAGCACGCGCTCAAAGGCGCTCTCGTCGGTTTCAGCCATGGGGGCGCCCCAAGTGGCACCGGCGTTGTTTACAAGGACGTCGAGGTGATTCTCGCGCTGTCCGAGTTCGTAGGCCAGACGCTGACACTCGGCCTCAGTCGAGAGGTCGGCCGGAATGGCGATGCAGGTTCCGCCGTTAGCTGAGAGTTCTGCGGCGAGTGCCTCGCAGACTTCGGCCTTGCGAGAAGAGATGTAGACCTTGGCGCCGCCTTCCACGAAGCCGCGGGCGATCATCTCGCCGATTCCACGGCTACCGCCAGTTACGAGCACTACTTTGCCAGAAACGTCAAAAAGGTTCATCATGGGTGAAAGTGTAGGTCTAGGCGTCGTAGGTCTTATGGTTCGGGTCGACTGGAATGGCGAAATTCGGACGGAGCAGTTCGGGGTGCAACTCGAAACCAATCTGGAGTGCCTCGCCACTATCAAAAGCTTCGACAACCTCACTCATAAAGCCAGTGACTACGGAGCGACCCCAGACCACGCGCCAAGAGATTGGCTTGGCAGTATTTGTCACGGTAGGACAGTATTGGAGCAACGAAGACACGAAGCCAAACTGACTTTGCGGTACCTAACGCCGATAATGTTCGTTATGGTAAGTTGCTGAGAGTTGGCGGGATACCCGTGAACTACCGTGATTCTCGATGAACCCCTCTCGCCTGCGGTTGGCCCTGCTCCGGATTCTCGCGGTGTTGGCCGGGGGCTTCCTGGGCGGTGCCATTCGGTTCGCACTTACGAACGGGCTACAGCCGAGCTGGCGCCGCGATTTGCTCGACGCTGCCGTTGGCGCCGACGCTTCTTCCGCCTGGCGGTACTTTGATCCCTGGCTCTTGGCTGTTAATTCGATTGGCGTACTGCTAGCCGTTTGGCTCATTCTCGGCGTCATGAATGGGCGCGCCCCAGACGACCCCTGGCGGCTTTTTTGGACCACTGGGGCCCTAGGAGGCCTGACAACGTATAGCAGCCTCATACTGCAGCTTGGGCGTATGGGACAGATTGACACTCTGGCCGCCTTCGAGGCCGGGTTACTGAGCTTCCTGGTGGCGTCCCTGGCCGCCTACGGAGGCTGGAAGCTCACGAGACAGCGGGGTAGTAGGTGCTGACGGCCTCCCTGGTTTGCGCCCTGGGCTGCCTGGTTCGATACGGCTCGGAACTCCTCGCCGGAACCCTCTTTTCTGTGCAACGGCTCTGGGGGACGCTGGCGGTAAACGTCATTGGCGCCGCAGTCGTCGGTTTCGTCTTGACCCACACCTTGGACCACAGCGCAGCGATTGTCCCGTTCTGCGGAGGCCTGACGAGCTTCTCAGCCGCTTTTGCCGGCCCGCTTCACGCCTGGCACGATGGTTCACGCCGGAGCGGTCTGGTGGCCCTTGTTGCCACGCCGGTTCTGTGCGTCGCCGCCTCCGCCATGGCCGCGGCACTCTAACGAGCGAAATCCCCTAACGGCTTAGTACGCTCCCCTTTATGACTCCTTCACCCTGGCTTCACGATGCCGCATCACTCGTCGACGCATTCCGCGCCAAGACCATCTCCCCCTTAGAGGCTCTCGAGGAGTCCTTGGCCGCCATTGCACAGTCTGACCTCAACGCCATCTCTCATGTCGATCCAGACAACGCCCGAGCCGTCGCGCGGCAGGCCGACACCACGCTCCCCTTTGGCGGCGTGCCGATGGGCATCAAGGAATTAGAAGACGTCAACGGCTGGCCTCAGACCGAGGCCTCACTCGTCTTTGCGGACCGGATCGCATCGAACGACAGCATCCAGGTGCAACGTCTTCGCGCGGCCGGTGCCGTCATCGCCGCTCAGACCACCGCGTCTGAGTTCGGTGGCATCAATTGCACTCGAACCAAGCTCCACGGAGCCACCCACAACCCCTGGATGCACGGCAGGACTCCTGGTGGTTCCTCCGGTGGTTCCGCTGCCGCCGTCGCTGGTGGCCTCCTCCCAATCGCGTCGGGCGGTGACGGCGGAGGTTCCATCAGAATCCCCGCAGGCTTCACCGGGCTCCTTGGCTTGAAGGGCACCTTTGGTCGCATCCCCCGCGGTCCGCACGCCATGCACCCTCCGCTCACGGTGAACCTGGGATGCATGGCTCGCTCTGTTCGCGATACCGCACGGTGGTTCGATGTCTGCAACGGCTTTAGCCCCTACGACACACTCAGCCTTCCTCGCGTTCAGAACTGGGAAGCCCAACTCGGCACCATGGATCTACGAAACAAGCGCGTGGCCATTGTCTATGACCTGGGCAGCGCCGTGGTCGGACCCAAGCAGATTGCCGTGCTCGAAGATCTCGCGAAGTTTCTCGTTCGCGAGGCGCAACTTCAGCAGGTCGATGTGCACATTGCATTCCCGCAGGGCGGGCTTGAGTGGGCGATGTCCAACCTGATTGGACTCGCCGGCGAACTTGGCGACCGCTACCCCGCCTGCGAGGGTGACCTCACTGGTGAAATCCAATTGGGCATGCGTCTCGCGCAAGACCTCTCCATCACCACTGCCGGAGCCACCGAACTCTTCCGTGCGGACATGAACTTCCAAATGGCCGAAATCTTTAACCAGACGGACTTCATCATCAGTGCCACCAATCCCGATGTGGCCTTTGCTGCCGAAGGCCCCATGGCGACCACGGTCGAAGGCCTTGACCTCATGAAGGAGTATGGCTTCAATCGGGCGATTGGCAATAACGGCGCCCTGACGATTCCCGCCAACCTCACAGGTGTGCCCGGAATATCGATTCCAGCCGGACTGGTCGACGGCCTTCCCGTGGGCCTCCAAATCATGGGTCGACACCACGAAGAACAGTTGCTCTTAGATCTCGCCTTGATGGTCGAGCGGGCCCGCCCCTGGAGCCTTACTGCGCCGCTTCGCTAGATCGCCGAGAGTGACGCCACGAGAAGATCGCTACGGCGACGAATACTACGGCGACAATGGAGACAAATGTCATACGCGGCATCGGTGCCGATGTAACGCCCCGCCAGAAGTAACCGTAAAAGGCCAGACCCAGACCGAGCAGGCCAACAACGGCTGGTGCGTACTCCATCGCCCCCATCTTCAACGAGCGCGTCAACAAAATTGCTCGAACGCACCCTGCCGCGAAGCCAGCAACGAGAAGCGCTCCGCCCACACTCGAAGTGTTCAGAAACACGGACTCTGGGGTTGCTAGTGCTGCACTCGCAATCGCCACAAACGAGAGTCCTGCAGTCGACACGACACTCCCCCGGAGACTCAATCCGTGAGTTACCAGGCGGCGCGAGAGGAGTACGGAGAGCAGTGCGCAGTAGATCACCCCACTCGCGATGACTAACAACCACGCGAAACCACGAATGGAGCCGCCGATGTATGTCGCCGCCAGCGGACTAAAAGCTGGAATATCGGGCCAGGCCACCGCAGTGCCTATCGCACCGCTGTACTGCAGGAGCGCAAAGAAGGCAGTGAGCCATATCAAGTTAGACCTCGACCATCGTTGAGCGTCCTCGTCAAGTTCGCTCGACTGCGTGACCGAAGCGTCGGCGCCAAAGAAAAAGGGCACCGCAATCGCTACTCCGGCGGCGATTGCCGGCCATGAGGCACCCTGAAAGGTGAACAGTCGGATGTGATTACCGTTGAGCCCACCTTGCAGGATCACGGCCATGACAACGATCATTCCTAGAGCAGCAGGCACCAGAGCCAGTGCTCCAAAGGTGTTTTCGCTACGTACCGCGACCTTCGCTCCCCTGCGGCCAACCAATAACACCACTACCGCACAGAGGCCGGTGATGAGCGTCGCTAACCCTTGCCATCTGATTGGAAAGGGGTCGCCCGTCAGCTCATGGAAGCTACCGATGAGCCCCACGACCAGAGGGGCCGTTGCCGCCAAAAGTCCGTATCCAATGGTTATCAAAATCTCATCGAAGCCCCAGCGTTTGACGGGACCATTCATACGATTCCTACGTTGAGCGCTTAGCGATCCCAATGCCGCGAGGCCGGCAACGAAGAGTGCGGCAACGCCGGTGCCTTGCGACTTCATCTGGAGGAAGTACCCCAACAGCGTGAAGGCAAAGAGCGGTCCGACCGCAAAGGTCCAACCGAGGTTGGCGAGACGCTTCATTACGGATTGACTTCTTGAAGCATCGCCGTGGCTCGCTCAATCAGCCAGAAGAAGACGGGGTCCGGTCCGCCGAGCATCTCGGGATGCCACTGCACGGCCAAGAGATTGCCATCATCCGATTCAACGGCCTCGACCACACCGTCTGGTGCCACGGCGGTTACTGCGAGCCCGGTGCCGATCGTTAGCAATGTTTGGTGGTGCAGTGAGTTGACACCCCGGGTCTCGCCGATGAGCGAGGCAATGACCGAACCAGGAGTGCAGGAAACGTCGTGAGCCACGGTGTCGCCTGGTTGACGCCAGTTGGGATGACCAGAACCTTCCTCCATGCTCACGTGTTGGCGCAGCGTGCCGCCCATCGCCACATTGGTGAGCTGCGCACCTCGACAGATACCGAGAACTGGAATCCCGCGACATCGAGCGGCCGCAAAAAGTGCCAACTCAAATTCGTCGCGTCCGTCGTCGGTCTCCCCTAAATGGGGATCAGGTTCGGCCCCGTAACGCGCGGGATTGATGTCCGCTCCCCCGCTGAGCACCAGGCCATCGATCACCGAAACGAGCTCTTCGGCACTCCCGTCGCGCGTCAACTGCAGTGGAATACCACCGGCACCCTGAATCGACTGGGCGTAGTCCGAGAAGTACATGTCGATGTCTTGATGACCTAGCCCCGATCCACCCAGGCCAGCGGCCTTGGCGGACATCCTTCGACCCGTTAACCCAATACGCGGCTTCATGGACTCAGTGTAGAAGTCCGCCCCCGGCTACGCCGAGCTGGCCGCTATCGCTGAGCGGCGTCTTCGGTGGGAATCAACTGACGTGCGGCGCGAGCCTCGTCGACACGTGACACTGGCGTAGCCGTAGGAGCATTTCGAACGAGATCGGGGCTCTCCGCCGCCTCGACTGCAATCTCCTCGAGTGCCTGCGCCATTGCTTCCAGCGTCTGAAGTGATTCCGTCTCAGTGGGTTCAAACATCAACGCCTCATCAACAATCAGCGGGAAGTAGACGGTTGGAGCGTGGAAACCCTTTTCCATGAGACGCTTGGCGAGGTCCAGCGCCTTAACGCTGTGTTGCGTTTTGAAGGACGATGCGGTCAGAACACACTCGTGCATGCAGGGACGGTCGTAGGCCGCGGGAAGCACGTGACGGAGCCGCTGGCGAAGCCAGTTGGCATTCAGCACGGCGTGTTGCGCTACCCGGGTCAAGCCATCACCACCGTGCACATCGATGTAGGCCAAAGCGCGTGCGAGGACCATGGCATTACCGTGCCAGCCGTGAACACGCCCAATGGAGTTCGGCGGCTGGACCCAGTCGTAGGTTCCGTCTGCCAACTTGGTCGCCTTTGGTCCAGGTAGATACTCCGCGAGTCGAGCGGCGACCGCTACTGGACCGGCGCCGGGACCACCACCACCGTGTGGCGTGGCGAACGTCTTGTGGAGGTTCATGTGGACAATGTCAAAGCCCATGTCGCCAGGGCGCACTACACCGAGGATGGCATTGAGGTTGGCACCGTCGTAGTAGAGCAGGCCGCCCACTTCGTGAACGGCCGCCGCGATTTCAGTGATCTCTTCCTCAAAAAGTCCGACCGTATTCGGATTAGTGAGCATGATGCCCGCGACATCGGGACCGAGAACTTTCTTCAGCGCCTCAAGGTCAACGAGACCTCGCTCGTCCGATGGAATCGTGGTGACTTCGTAGCCACCGAGCGTCACGGACGCGGGATTAGTGCCATGAGCCGAGTCGGGAATAATGACGCGCTTGCGCACGTCTCCGCGAGCCTCGTGATAGGCCCGCATGAGCAAGAGGCCCGTGAGTTCACCGGCGGCGCCCGCTGATGGCTGCAACGTCGCGGCCGCCATACCGGTCACTTCGCACAACTTCTCCTCGAGGTCGACCATGAGCCGGAGCCAACCCTGCGTGAGTGATGCCGGTGCACCGGGGTGCACTGAGTTCAAACCGGGATTGGCGGCTACCGCGTCACAGAACTTCGGGTTGTACTTCATGGTGCAACTACCTAGCGGGTAAGCGCCAAGGTCGACGGCAAACTGGCGATGCGACAGACGAGTGAAGTGTGCCACCAAATCGCGCTCGCTCACTTCCGCCAATGGAATCACATCGGGGTTCAGGTGCGAGGTAGGAACTAGTTCCTCGAGCGTTCTGGCGGGCACGTGGGTGGTGCGCAACTGGAGGGCTGAACGACCCGCCACCGACATCTCAAAGATGGTTGGTTCGGTGCCATTGCCGAGGAGTGGTGCGGATGACGCACGACCACCGGGTTGAGCTTGCATCGTCATAACTACTTCACCGCCTTGGCGAGGGCCGCCACGTAGGTATCAATTTCCAATTTCGTTCGCTTCTCGGTCACTGAGATCAGCAACGTGTGCGTTGGGTCCATCAACGAACTATCCACCGCGCCGGCCAGAGAGTTAGCGGAGAGTCCGCCGAGGAAGCCCTCAGCGACGAGTCGCTCCAGCACTACATCAGCTGGGAGTGCTGTCGAGACTGCGAAATCACGGAAGAACGGCTGATCGGAGATTGGAGTGACGCCGTCAAGGGCCACAATTTGGTCGTAGGCGTATCGAGCGCCCTGGGCGCAACGGGTAGCAACCTCGCGCAACCCTTGCGTACCGAGATAACTCAACTGTATTGCGGCCGTCACGGCCATCAACGTTTGATTAGTACAGACGTTCGATGTGGCCTTTTCTCGGCGGATGTCTTGCTCGCGAGCTCGGAGCGTGGTCACAAATGCACGACGCCCCTCCGTGTCCACCGTTTCACCGACGAGACGACCGGGCAGCCTTCGAATCTGCGCCTCCGTACAGGCGAAGAGGCCCAAGTAGGGTCCGCCGAAGGAGAGCGCTGTTCCAAAGGGTTGGCCCTCTCCCACATAGATATCCGCTCCCCACTGCCCCGCCGTCTTAAGAACACCCGCGGCGACAGGATCACCGCAGACGATGAAGAGTGCTTCGTTCTCCGTTGCCAGCGCCTTGGGCACCGAAAGGTCCTCGAGGAATCCGAGGTAGTTGGGGTACGTCGCCACAATGGCCGCGGCGCCAGAAGTATCCACGGCGGCCCAGTCAGTAATGCCATTAACCAGTGGTGCAATCACCAGTTGGTGTCCGGTGCCCTGAGCAAAAGTACGAACCGTTTCGCGCCAGTGCGGGTGGACGCCGGCGGAGATGACGAGCTTGTTGCGACCGGTGGACCCAGCCGCCATGTTGACCGCCTCAACGAGCGCGGTGGCCCCGTCGTAGAGGGAGGCATTCGCGATTGGCAGACCACTCAATCGCGAGATCATTGTTTGGTATTCGAAAATTGCCTGCAAGATTCCCTGGGCCACTTCAGGTTGATAGGGCGTGTAGGCCGTCACGAACTCGCTACGACTGCCCAGCATCTTGACAACCGCAGGAACTTCGTGGTCGTAGGCACCCGCTCCCGCAAAGCAGACGAGGTTGGCCAGTGTCGCTTCGTTGGCGGAGGTGTATTCGGCGAAGAGATCGGCGACGTCGGGCTCAGAGAGGCCCGGTGCCATGTCGAGCCCCTGGCTCAACCGCAGAGCGGCCGGCACGTGAGCGAAGAGATCATCAAGAGTCGACAGACCCAAAAAGTCGAGCATGTCGACGACTTCTTCTGACGTATGGGGTAAATAATCGGCCACGACTACTTCGCCTTTCGCACGAATGGAGGTTTTACAACGACTGCAGGAACTTCACGACCGCGCATTGCCATTGACACCGAAGTGCCAACTTCAACACCGCCATCTACAAAACCGAGACCAATTCCGTGGCCGAGCACCGGAGAGAAGTTTCCGGAGGTCAGCGTGCCCCTCGGGACGCCATCAATAAAGATTTCGGCACCCTCGCGAAGAGGTTGACGTGATTCGGTCGCGAAGGCCGTAAGCAGGCGAGGCACACCGTCACGGCGCTGCTGGTCGAGTGCCTCGCGTCCGCGAAATGTCGGCTTGTCCCAACCGACTACCCAGCCCAAACGAGCTTCCAGAGACGAGATCGTGGGTCCCAATTCATGACCGTGCAGCGGCAGGGCGGCTTCGAGGCGGAGAGTGTCACGGGCTCCGAGTCCGGCGGGGGTGACACCAGCCTCCACGATTCTGGCCAGCATCGCTTCAGCGCCCTCGTTAGGCACCGCAATCTCAATTCCATCTTCACCGGTGTAGCCCGTTCCCGCGACCCGAACCTCTACTCCTGCAAAATCGAACCGACGAACGTGAAAACGGGGCACCTCGGCAAAGCGCTCATCAATGGTCGCCATTAGCGAGCGGGCCTTGGGGCCCTGAATCGCAAGAACACAACGCGATGCGGTGATATCTACGCCAGGCAGCGCCGCGAGGACACCCGTTGTGTTTGAAGCATTAGGCATCACGTCAAACTCGTTAGGCCCGACCCACCACACAATGATGTCGTCGACGACCCCGGCTTGCTCATTGAGCAAATGCGTGTACTGCGCCTGACCGGCGCTGACCTTCCGAAGATCATTCGTGAGCGTGTTTTGCAGGTGGTCAAAGATGTCATCACCATCACAGCGCACCGTACCGAGGTGGCTCACATCAAAGACGGTTGCTTCTTGCCGGGTGGCGAGATGTTCGGAGACCGTGCCACCGCCGTACTGAAGTGGCATCGCCCAACCGCCGAACGGCACGATTTTGGCCCCCAGAGCCACGTGCTGGTCGTAGAGGAAAGGTCGGCGATCGTCGCTCATCGCCAACAGGCTACGGCTCGGAGAGCCCCAACCGTTCGATTAGAACCACAGCGCTAACTCGCCAGCCGTGGCGGGCCTATCGGCCTGCGGGCTAGGCCATAGCCAATCGACGGTTTTCGGTCGACTCGACTTCTTGGGCTAGCGACGTGTCGATATCGGCGGTGACGCTGTCCATCGAAATAACGTTAAAAACCCCATGACCGCCCTTGAGCAAGTCAATAATGTCGCCGTCCGAATAGGCCAGTACCGAGTTAGATCCGGAGAGAACGAGCGAGACAGATTTGAGGTCTCCGCCCACCTGATCACGGAGACAGTTGACTGCCTGACGTGCCCGAGGTAGCGCGACGCCAGCGTCCAAAAGTGACTTGATGACCCGAACCTCAATGAGGTCTGAATAGGAGTAGACGCGCTTGGAGCCACTCCCCTGAGCGGCCGTGACAGAGGGGGTGACGAGGTTGGTACGAGCCCAGTAGTCGAGTTGGCGATAGGTCACGCCCGCGATCCGACAGACCGTGGGTCCGCTAAAGCCCATAGTGACTGTGTTCATGATTGTTCCACCTTCCGACCAAGGTTGCCCTGCAGGGCTTTGGGATACAAAAGTGTAGTTACACCCCTGTCACATAACAAGGGGGTATTTTCCCGCGTAGTTACGTACTGATGCACCATGACGACGGCACTGCTTCGCGGGATCGACCCGACGGAATCCGTCGTGGTTCTAGTCTCTCGCCGGCAATCGTCGAGCTCTAACTGAGTTCTGGCATACCTAGCGAGGGTGACGAGGCTTCGGCGATTGCACGCGGTGCAATACGACCAGCGTGACAGGCCGCAAAGCCAGCCCGAACGCCATCGCGAATCGCAGCGGCCATTAGCGATGGGTTGAGGGCCCTGTTGATCGCCGAAGCCGCTAACACGCCGTCGCACCCAAGCTCCATCGCCAGCGCAGCGTCCGAGGCCGTACCGATACCGGCATCCAGGAGGACGGGCACCGAAAGGCGCTCGCAGATGAGTGCAATCGCATGAGGGTTGAGGACCCCAAGTCCCGAACCAATCGGAGAACCGAGTGGCATCACCGCTGCACAACCGGCCTGCTCCAGCCGTTCAGCCACCACGAGGTCATCAGTCGTGTAGGCCCACACGTCGAAACCTCGGTCAGCCAACAGGTAGGCGGCACGAACCGTTTCGATGGGGTCCGGCAATAACGTCACGTCATCACCAATGACCTCGAGCTTGACCGCATTTGTTTCGAACGCTTCTCGCGACATTTCGGCAATCTTCACCGCTTCTTCCGCGGTAAAGCATCCGGCAGTGTTGGGCAAGAGGTCGAACGAAAGTTCTCGCAGCAGATCGTAAATCGAACCATCCTGCTCGGGCGTAACTCTTCGAACCGCCACGGTGGCGACGCTGGACTCGGATGCAATCAAAGCCTGACGTAGCTCTTCGAGCGTACGCAACCCACCGGTGCCCATCACGAGGCGAGAGGCCGAGACGATGGAGCCAACGCGGAGATGATTAGTCACGTAAGCATCGTACCTAGGGCGCAGCCCACGCCCTTAGGGTGGAGATGTGGAACCACGAGTGGTTATGACGATTGCCGGGTCAGATTCCGGTGGCGGAGCGGGCATTCAAGCCGACCTGCGCACCTTCGCCGCTCTCGGCGTCCATGGGGCCTCAGCCATCACGGCCATCACGGCCCAAAACACCGTAGGAGTTTCGGCCGTTTGTGCCCTCGAAGCCGAGATGGTGGCCGCACAAGTGGATGCCGTTACGAGTGACATGCGGGTCCGAGCCGTGAAGACTGGCATGTTGGCCCGCCCTAAGACAATTTTGAGGGTTGCCGAGCTCGCTCGCGATGGTCGCTTGCCCAACTTGGTAGTCGATCCCGTTTTGGTCAGCAGCACGGGCCACGCCCTGATGGAACAGGGTGGAGTCGAGGCTTACCGCGAAGCCTTGCTGTCCTACGCACTAATCACCACCCCCAACTTGCGCGAGGCCGCCGTTCTGGTTGGTGTCGATGTTCGCGAAATCGACACCATCGACGCAATGCGCCAACTGGCGGTAGCAATCCTGAAATTTGGACCCACCTACGTCGTCATCAAAGGTGGCCATTTTGCCGAGGGGGCCATCACCGAAGGTCTCGCCCCCGACCTACTCGTTTCTGACGATGTCGAGATAGTGCTCGACGCCGAGCGGGTGGTCACGCAAAATGATCACGGCACCGGATGCTCTATGGCCGCCGCCATTGCCGCTGGACTGGCGCTTGGCCACGATGTCGCCACCGCCACACGCGACGCCAAGGCCTTTGTCCTTCGAGGGCTACGTGGCGGTGCCGAGTGGCACCTGGGCGCCGGTCACGGACCGATCGATCACATGGGATGGAATTCATGAGCGAAACACCACAACCACCACTAACCACGACTACCAGTATCAAACCGGCTGCAGTGGTCTTGGGTATTGCTGCCTTCGTGCTGGTGTTTTTCACTTCCATCAACATTGTGGCGAACCCCAGCGTTATCACCACGACAACCATTCCTATCGTCGTTGGCGCCTTGCCGATTGACACGACTTCAACGCTCCTCGTCGAATGTCAACTTCCCGAAAACCCTCCGGCGGACATCAGTGCCTCTTTGCTCATTCCCACCCAGAGCTCGGCCGAGTCAGCGATTAGATGGCGAGGGAAGGGCCCCGGTGGATACGACTGTGCACGAGATATCTCGACCGTCGCTCCGACCAGCGAGCTTCTAGGTTTCTACAAGAGCCAGCTAGAGGCCCGTGGTTGGAAGCTCTTCAGTCGAGGTGATGGGTTTCATTCGAAAAAGCCACAGATGCTCTTTCAAAAGGCCGGCTCTGACACCTTCTACTGGATTTTGGGAGTCTCGGTGATCCGTGACTCCCCGACTACCACTGACTACACCTTCCGCGTCTACCAAGGCGCAAGTCTGATCTAGCCTCGCAAGAACTCTTGTTCGGCCGATAAGACTTGGGCTTGAGCATCAGGACTTCGATAGCCGTGGCCTTCCGTAGCAAATTCCAAGTAGGTTACGGCGACCCCAGACTGTTCGAGCTTGGCCACGTAGTCGCGCACCAACTGAATAGGTATCACCGAATCTTCGACACCGTGGGTTATCAAGACCCGTCGGGGATGCGCATCGCGATACTGCGGAGAGACCGCCTCAAACTGACTGGCGTGATCAGGCAGAGAGCCAATCAATTCCTCTAGATAGCGACCCTCGACTTCGTGGGTGGCCGCGTTCAGGCGATGGGCATCGGTTACCGGATAGTGCGCAATAACACCGGCGAACATCTCGTCCTCACCGGCGAGCAGTGCGGTCAGTCCTCCCGAGCTGCCGCCTCGCACGAAGACGCGAGTCGAATCGACTTCGCCCTTTTCCACTAAAAATTGCGCCACGGCCCGAATATCGTCGACGTCATACTCTCCGTAATGGCCGTTCAGGCAGCGCCGATAGGAGGCCCCGTAACCAACACTCCCGCGGTAGTCGACGCTCGCGAAAGCGAAGCCCAACTTGGTAAAGAACTGCGTCGTTATCCGCAGACCGCGCTTGGCGTAGGCCGTAGGCCCGCCGTGAATATCGATGATGAGGCCTGGTCGATCATCGAGCGGAGCGACGAAGGAGCTGCTGGTCGGCTCGTAGTACACGAATGGAACACCCGAGTCTGTACGCCGTAACTCACTGAGGCTGACCTCGTCCTCGCTCAATGCTTGGGGATCAAGCGGTGATACGCGCTGCCAACGGTTCTTACTCGTGCGGAACCGCCACAAGCTGGAGCCGACTGTTTGATCAGAGCCAGTCACCCACAGTGACTTTTCACCACCGGCGACCTCTTGAATAGCAAAAGGAGCCGATTCAACGAGCTGCACCGTTCCACTCTTCTTGCGGAGATAGACCGACGTCGTCGACGAGGCGATGGTGACATGGGCCGTACCATCGCCCAGTGCGACCGTCCAGGGCCACCCGAAGAACCAGTCACTCAAGCTCTCTCCACCGATGGTCGAAACCGGCTCGACAGATCCATCATGCAACCGTGCAGGGCGGAAGTGTTCATCTTCTTCCAGTTGGAAGTAGAGATCACCGTGAAGCCAGGTTGGATTCATTGCGGCGTGGCGTGGGGTGCCGGCGAGCACCTCACCCCGCAGGTACATGTAGGCCCGGTCGGCGGTCCAGATCTGGGCAGTGTCCCACGGCATCGTTCCTGAGGGCCAAGCGTGCCAGGCCACGCGACCAGTCGGCACATCGACACTTAATCCACCGATGAAATCTGCAGTTCGCCACACCGTACGAGCGAGACAGCGCTCCACGTCGACCACGACTATGGCCCGGCCGTCCTCGGGACCGAAGTCCGCCACGTAGGCGAACTCGTGTTTAGACCAGCGCGTAGGAAAGCCCTGCTGGCGACCCTCAACCGGAAAGGATCGAAGAGCCTGACCGGCATCGTCGTAGAGCTGGATTACGCCTCTCGATGGCACGAGACACAAGGCCCGATGTGAGCCAAAGGGGGTCCAAGCGGGAGCGCCATATCCATAGAGCCCGCTACCGATTTTCTCGCTAGCGGGGCTTATTGCACGCCACTCCCCCTTACGGAACCGCCAGAGTTGTGTAGATCCCGATTCGCCCGTATTCCGAAGGAGCCCCACACCTTTGCCCCACGCTCGCACCGCCGTGAACGTCGGCGTGGCAGAAGCGGCCTGAGACGGACTGAACGGCGGCAGCCAATCGATAAACGCCCGCTCCTCCACGAGTTGATTGTACCGAGCCTCTAACCTCACTCTGTGCGAGCTTTCGTGATCTCCGCTAACGATGACCAAGTATCAACGCAGGTTCGCAGCGACCTGCCAGTAGCCGAGGGTGACGAAGTTACGGTGGCTGTTGAGTGGAGCGGTGTCAATTACAAAGACGCCATGGTCATCGAACCCAAGAGTCGAGTACGCCGCGCTGCGTCCCTCATCGGAGGTGTCGATGGCGCTGGAACAGTGGTGGCGTCCACGGCGCCAGACATTGCCCCCGGGGACCGGGTGGTCGTCCACGGTGGGGACATCGGAGTCGGACGAGATGGTGGATTCGGCGAAGTGATGAGCGTTCCTCGTCGGTACGTAAACGTTCTCCCCGACTCCCTCTCAACCCGCGACGCCATGGTGGTTGGAACTGCCGGCTACACGGCCTTCGCCAGCCTGGCGGCCCTCGAACAACGGGGCCTCACCCCCGAACAAGGTGAAGTTCTCGTCACTGGCGCTACGGGCGGCGTGGGCTCCTGGTCGGTCGTAGCGCTTGTGGCGTCCGGTTATGACGTGGTTGGTTCGACGGGCTCGACCGATGCTCAACAGTGGCTGCTCGAGATGGGCGCCAAGCGATGCATTGGCAGGCACGACATTGGTGACAAGCCCGACAGAGTGCTCGGCTCTGAACTCTGGGCCGGCGCCATTGACTGTGTCGGCGGCGAGACCCTGCACCAAGTCCTGCGAACACTCCGCTACGGAGCAGGAGTGGCGGCGAGCGGTTTAGTCGCCAGCGCCGACCTGACGACGAACGTTTACCCCTTCATCACTCGCAACGTCGCCCTGCTCGGCATCGACGCAGTGAGTGCCACTGTCGAAACACGCAAGAGTGTTTGGGGCATCATCGCCTCAACTATGGCAACGAAGAGCTTCGACGGTTTGATTGACTCCGTCGTTACCCTTGAGGAGATCGATGGAGCGCTCACCCAGATTGCGCAAGGACGCACTCGTGGACGAATTTTGATCGATGTTCGCGCTTAGCGAAATACCGGAGAAACGAAGGCGCTAGGGCCACTGCACTGCGACACCAGATAGGTCGCAGGGATAGGGAGTTCTTGGCGATTGGCGCCCCGGAGCCAACTCACGGTCACCGAGGCGACCTCATCACAACCAGACCGGTTTGAGAACGAAATGGCCACCGTAGCGGTCTCTTGGCTGGCGAGTTCTATTCCATTGTTCGATTCTTCAATCGCATCGCCGTTGGGTTTCGTCAATTCTGACAACTCGGGAATGTGCGTGAACTGATTGGAGGTGGCATTGACATCGGAACCCATAGCCACGTCAAGCCAGACGGGCAGCGTGCAAGTCTCTTGCGTATTGGTGAAGGTAATCCATGCGTAGGCCGTACCGGCTCCAGCCGTTCCGTCTACCCAGGCCCCCTGTAGCTGCATCGCAGTGCAAGTCGAGATTGAGGGCAGCGTCGTCGTGGTGCTGGTAGTACTGCGAAAGAGATCGCCACGAGCGACCACAAAGACCAGTCCGAGGACTAAAAGCATGGTGATAGTTCTCAGTAGCCGCCTCACAGAGAGCCTTCACTCTTGCCAAAACCATCGAGAAACTCGTGAAGCTCAGCGACGAGCTCCTCTTCCGCGACTTCTCCGTCACCCTCAAGAAACTCGTCGTCCTCTTCATCGTCCGCCTCAAAGATTTGAGCCTCGGCGTCCATCAATTCATCATTGACCAAAATCGGCGCACCGACGCGAAGAGCTAACGCCACGGCATCACTCGGCCGAGCCGAAATGGTGACTTCAGCCCCGTTCAACAAAATTCGCAATGCGGCGTAGTAGGTACTTCCCACGAGATTCTGTATCTCGACATTAAAGACCTTCCCACCAAGCGAGGTAATAATCTCACCCATCAGATCGTGCGTCATAGGACGTGGTGTTTCAACTTCCTGTAGGGCGTAGGCGATTGCGGCCGCCTCGGGTTGGCCGATGAAGATTGGAAGGATTCGCTTGCCGTGCACCTCTTCAAGAAGGAGAATCGGCGTAGCGGAAGCCACGTCAACGCTTACTGTCCGAAGAACGACTTCAACCATGGCAAGAGCCTAGACCCGCTCTCGTGGGAGCGAACGGCAGTATTAAGGCTTCGCAGCGGTCGCCGTGTACACCGCTTCGCGGAGTGCTGCAACTTCGGCAGCCACACGTCCTTCTTGAATCATACGCTGGGCCTTGGGCAACTTCCGTAATGGAGCCGTCAGATCCTGTACGAAATCCATTTCAAGCTGAACGAGACGGCGCAGAGGCGTGAGCTGGCGCACCGCAACACCTTGACTCAGGAGAACACCAGCTCGCTGGGCGACCAGCAGGTCGAGTGAGGAGTACGTGAGCCTCTCGTCGACAATCTCCGGAGCCA
>Ga0114975_10001469_pt1 | contig 16793 bp, 20 predicted proteins | sample S_130626_EF_Meta_FD_87031 | JGI IMG/M metagenome (GOLD analysis project Ga0114975, IMG submission 87031) | Freshwater microbial communities from Lake Simoncouche, Canada to study carbon cycling - S_130626_EF_MetaG | ecosystem: Environmental > Aquatic > Freshwater > Lake | place: Lake...
ACAGGGCCCACACTTATTAAATGGAATGTAACCCCATTCCATCATTAGATGACTCTATTGAGATTAATCTAATTTGGTGGTCACTATCACCCTTCTTCTTATAGAGTTCATTAAATCCTTTTGCTAGACCTCTCTTGAAGATTTCAGTGAAGTAAGCAAAAGCATTATCAGACTTTTCTTCATTGAAGTTGTGCCAGTTTGAGAACATATCTAATAACCCAGATTGATAACAATCCATTCTATCATCATTATTGTAGTATCTCATTTTTTTAATAGTTCTTTTAGCAAGAACTTCCAACATTAGTTTGGAGTTTTTTGTTAATTTTCCTTGAGCCTTGGAGACAATAATCTCTATATAAAGGTCTTTATTATGTAAGTAAATGGCCGTAAAATTATTTTTTAATCCTAAAAAGGATTTAAAACCTTTCATGTTATATATTATCATCATGAAAGGTTTGGTATAAAGAAAAAAAAACCTCCATTTCTGGAGGTTTTTATTATATTTTTTAGATTTTTTCTCTTTCTCTTTCTCTGTATTGTAACTCTCTAATAGCTAATATTTCCTCTTCTAAAGCATCTCTTCTCTTTTTCAAATTACCAAGGGCAATTGATAAAGAGTTAGACTCACCAATCATTTGAATAGATCCTTCAATTTTACCAATGTTTAATTCAACGTCTTCCAATTTCAATGTGATTTCTCTTTCTTTATCTTCTAATTTTCTCTTAGTGATTAATTCTTTACTTAGATTATTCTCATAGAAATATGTTAAGTCATAATTCAATTCATTTCTTACTTCATTTACCAATTCCAAAGCTGATTCATATTTAAAGAACGAATGGCCATATCTTTCATCACATCTGTATAAATAGATTGCATTTTTATAGTTGAATGCAAAAACTTCTAAATGTGGATTAATCAAGTTAGAAACTCTTTTAACCACATCCATTTCAACAAATTTATTTAAATTATGTGAAGTCTCAAGTAAAATTGGATAAAAATTCTTATTTACGATAGGAATGATTGGAGAAGCAAATAAACTCTCTAGTGTAGTTTCTTTGTTCATAGCGTCATCATTGATGTAAATAATACCTTTCTTATTAGTAGAAAGACCAATAGTCAAGTTCTCAGAAACTCTGAAGTTGATTCTATCATCTGTAAGAGATGCAAATCTCATACCAATTTCAAGATTTCTTAAAGATCTTAATTTCTCAGAATCAGAAACATGGTTTTCTAATAAAGTTTTTTCAATGTTGTTTTCAGTCAAAATAAACCAAGAATCTCTAACTAAACAACAATAACCATCTTCTACTTGCTCAACAATAGTGTAAATTGATTCACCTTTACCACCAGACAATAAATTAGTCTTTTTCTCAGGTGATTTAACCAAGTTATGAACAAATAATTTTATTTCAGGAACCCAGTCATAAATAGCTAATTCATTTAAAATCTTAGACATTCTGTCTTGATCTGTATCTAAATTGATTGTTTGTAAAAGTACATTAATAGGTTGTCTGTATAACTCACCTTGGTTTTTACTATCCAATACATTATATAAATGTTTGAGTTCGTATAAAAGTTGATACTCCTTCATATCATCATTTAATGACTCAAGTAAAGATTTTACCGATTTATCAAAAGTATATTGCTTCAATTGTTCATTTAAAGACAATATAACCTGTTTTTCTGAAAGGTTATTGCAAGCATTTACATGACCTTCTAAGATAGATGAAACTTGAACATCTTCTACAGAGAGGTTTTTTCTAAAGTTGAATAACTCCAATTTGAGATTCTTCATAATAACAATTATTATTTTTTAGTTTTATTTATTATATATTAGTTTCAAAAACCACATTTTTTCATTTTCTAATATTGATTGAAGTATATATATAAATCTTTGATTTTATATCTTTTTTTGGTTATTCAAGTCCTGACTACTATATGGAGTTTTTGCTGTAGTTTTACCACTATTTTTCAATTCAACCATATTGTTATACCATCTTGTTTTCTTGGGTAGGGAAATTATATCTCTAAAATTACCCGCAGCATCTGGTGTAGAAAAAGCATTTGATGAAATTTGATTAATATCATCTACAACATTACTTGATTTAACTAGTAAATCATCACCGGAAATTATTTTAATAAAATCAGAACCTCTATTTGGATCAACTGAGACATTAATTTTCAAACCAGAATCCTTTAAATTAACATTCAAATAACTACCTTCTATTTTACCACCAGCACCAATTGGTATCACCATACCACCATCTGAAGATGTTGTAATAAGATGTGATTCTGAGAAAATTACTTCAGCTGCAGATTCTTTTACATCAGCACCTCCCGAAAATGGGTTTATCTGTATTTCATCATTTATTCCAACAAAATCTAATATTTTACTATTCATCAAAGAACCACTACCAATCGGAGCGGTTACTTTTATATTAGTGCCAAATATTTGAGCAGTATAATCCGTTTCATTGTTTATTTTAGATCCCAACTCTTCTACTTGTTCAGTTATCGTTGAAGTAACAAATTGAAAATTTTCTATTATAACAGTATTCTGACTAGGATAATCAGACACAACAGAAACAGGTTGTGATGTTGATACTGTCTTTATAAAATTTACTGTTGATGATGCTAAAGTTTCCTGTAAATAATCCGCGTTCGGTCTTATTAAATCAATTCTAACAGAAAGAGTTTGATTGATAAAGCTTGTCGAATTTACAGTATATGGTAGAATATCTGGTAATTTTGGTTTTCTAAATGCCGGATAATACGTTTGCACATCAAAAGAAACTGTTAATTTTATAGTATTATCCGATGTCAAACTCTTTTCTCTGTTAATCTCAATATTATTAGAATCTGGTATTTGCATTACAGCATCTATGTTCAGAAAGTTATGTTCAAAATACATAAACCTATAAAGCCATAATGTGTCCATTATTGCTTGACTACATTTGAAAGTATCGATTTCACTTGATAAATGTATTACTAAATCATACTTTGCAGTAATAGGTATAGCTCTAACTTTAGTTAAAATTTTTCTTATCTCATCATTATTTTCAACAACCATTTTCAACCAAACATTTGGGTTAGCAAATTCATCTCCCCTAATTTCATAACTAGTCAAAGTTAAATGACCCCTTGGTATAATATCAGTGTTTAAATCTACATATCTACTATTAGAAACAACGTCATCAGTGAAAGAATCTAATAAAAATCTCTCATCACCAGTCATAGAATAATAAAATGGAACATTGACAACTCTATCACCAGAGCTAAACTTATTAACCCATCTGACTTCTCCCTCAAGAGTATCCAGTACACAAACAGTTAAATCTCTAAAAAATACATCTTCAAAATTAAATCTTTCTCCAATCATGAAGGTATATATTAATATAATAATGGTTCTTAAAAACTTTGGTTGATTACTTTTTTATAAACATGACTTATGAAAAATTTACTATTATCTGAGAGATGGAGACCAAAAAATTTAGAAGATATAATTCTATTACCCAGAATTAGAAAAATATTTGAAAATGGTTTAAATAACAATGTTATTCTACATGGACACTTTGGTACTGGTAAGACCACACTATCTAGAATCCTAATTGGTAAATACACAAAGGATAAACCACTCTTGGAAATAAACAGTTCATTTTATACATCAATCGACACACTAAGAAGTAAGATTGATGATTTCTGCTCTAAAGTTTATATGGGATTTGACTTAGAAAAAGATATTGATAGAGATGAGACTAAATATGTTTTCTTAGATGAATTTGAAAGAACATCAATTCAATATCAAGATGCCCTAAAGGCTTATATTGAAGAGTTCTCAAGTAAAAATGTTAGATTTATCTTTACCACCAATCATATTAATAAAGTCTCAGCTGGAATCAGATCCAGACTCATAGAAGTAAATTTTGATTGTCAATCAGTAGAAGAGGAAAAATATTTAAAACAAGAAATTTATAAGAAAATACAAAATCAAATTTGTCCAAAGGAAGGATTTGAAGTTAGTAAGGAAGAACTTGTAAAAATAATTAATAAGAAATTTCCCGATTTTAGATCAATACTAATTGAGTTAGATAGTTATAGACTAACTGGTTCTTTAATTTCATCATCAACCACAAATATTAAACTAAAAAATGATACATATTCACTAATCTATGATAAATCAAAAACTTATGAGGATATTTATCATTTTCTTATGACTAATTTTGGACCAGAAAAAATAGATGAACTATTAAATTTATTTGGTAGACCCTTTATAGAATACTCACTAAGTGAAAAGAGAACAAATATTGAAAAATTATTTCAAGTAAATTACATAATTTCTGAAAATACCCACCTTTTAGAAACCAATACAGATCCAATAATTTTGGGAATGACAGTATTGGGTAAAATAAGAGACCTATTTTAATATATAATTTATGGCATTTGATTTTTCGGATTTTTATATTAAATATCAAGGAGTACCAAAATACAATTCTTCGGAATTGGTAGAAGATGATATTGTTAGAGTTATCATACAAAAATATGAATTGATATTATTTACCATTAAGGGTGAAGTACTTGGAGACCCAGACTTTGGAGCTAATTTAGATGAACTACTATATGAAACTTCAGTTTCGGAAGATTATGTCAAAAATATAATTTTAGATCAACTAAATGATTATGTACCTGAAATAATGGGAACCTCTTTTGATATTAAAGTAATATTTGTACAAGACCCAGAGAACTACCAAGACATGATGTTTATAAATCTAACAGTTGCTGATTATGATATAATAACCCAGATTGGAAGAATGGTTTAAATTGGACAACTAGTAGCTGTATAAATTAATTTCCAATTCCTCTTTATATTAACCCCCATTGATTCAGCAGAAATAAAAACATCAGATAAACATTCTGAATCAGCACCCCCAACTATTGTAACCTCTTGACCCCTTAACTCTTCAAATAAGTTATATAACTTTTTAGGGATTTGGAACCACTTATGATTATTACCAATATAAACTATTGCAGTATCTTCCTTCGTTTTAAATAAATCACCTCTTTTTAAACCATCTGATTCTTCTTTCGTTTTTATTAGGTCATAAGTTTCTTTGTCTAAAATCTTTTTGTAAAAATCAACATCTACATCATAGTTATATCTTTTTTCTATGATGTCTTTTTGATTTGGGAAATTATAAAGATCATTGTGAACAGGTATGTCTGGATTTTCATCAAATAGATAGTCTTTATCTACATTCTTACCATCGACATGGTTGTCCCACAATTGATAAACTTCTGAAAAATTCCCACAATACTTTTTTAGTTCATGCAAATACATCTCACTAAAGTATTTTCGAAATGATTTTTGTACGTCCACTATAATTAAAGTCCCATTCTGAAAATTTTCGAAAAGTTTTAAATATTGCATATTGTATATATTACTATGGACAAAAAAAAACACCGATTAATCGGTGTTTTTTAAAAATATTTTATTTTAGATTAAGCTGGTAGTTCTTCTTCACCTTCTTCCTCTTCCTCCTGAGCCTGTCCTTGACCCTGAACCTCTTCAAATTCTCCTTGACCCTGTGCCTGTCCTTGACCCTGTGCCTGTCCTTGACCCTGTGCCTGTCCTTGAGCTTGTGGTTGAGCCTGTACCTGTGCCTGTCCTTGAGCTTGTGGTTGAGCCTGTACCTGTGCCTGTCCTTGACCCTGTGATTGTGGTTGAGCCTGTACCTGTCCTTGTCCTTGAGTTTGAACCTGAACTTGTCCTTGAGACTGTGGTTGAGTCTGAGCTTGTGGTTGAGCCTGTCCTTGACCTTGTGCCTGACCTTGCGCACCACCAACTAAAGCAGTTGCTGAAAGTGTATCAGCATCTAATCCAGATTGTGCTACAAATTTCACTATTTCCTCAGCGATATCCATATCACCAAAGAATTGTCTAAGATTTTTACCAGTGTTATCCTTTACCTTCTTAACATAAGCGTTAATCAAAGACTGTGGAATGTCAATAGTGGTTTTAACCTTATAAATATCATTTACTTGGAAAACAGCTTCCTTAATGATTTCTTCTCTTCTTTTACCTTTTCTAAAGGATTGAAATTTTCTGATGTGATTCATCTTATCTTAGTAATTTTTTAAAATATTAAATTATATATTATAATCCAAAAATCATTTTTCAATGAAATAATAATAATAAAATAGTTGTTATTATAAAAGTAGCTGTACCTACATACGCCCAATTCCTCTCAGTTTTAACATTTGTTATTATTTTCTCAGAATTTGTGATGACTGTGTCTTTTTTCAAAGATGATTCTTCACATAATTTTCTATTTTTTTCCTCTAATTCTAAACTTGTTTTTAGACTATTAATAATCTTTTGTTTATTTACATCAGATGAATCTAATCTAGTAATTGTAGTTTTTAAAGAAATTACTTTTCTTTCATAATCATCAACAACCACAATAAATTTATTTATTGTAGAGTCACAAGAAATCATCATATTTTCAAGAATTAATTTTAATTCTAAATCATTTTTCATTTTTTTTACTTTTTCAATTGGCAAAGTAATACCAAGAGTATCTTTTCCAACAATATAATATTGTGGTAAGTTCTGTGAAAAAAGATTGATAGACATTAAAGTCAAAATAAGTGATAATAATATTTTTTTCATAAAAATTAATAGTTTTTAAAGAAATCTAATGTTTGTTGATTAGATGGTTTTTTTTGGTTCTTTTTCAAATCTTTGTACTTATTCACATTATTTTTCCAAATAAACTTGTATTTATTAACACTATCTAAAGATTTTGTTAATCTAATTTCTAGCTGTGAATTTTTAATCTTTAAATTAATAATTTCTTTTCTGTATATAGAATCTACACCAATCAAACTATCTGTTTGTAATTTAATCTTTTCTATCAGTGGTTTCAAAGAATCTCTTTCAGCTTCTATTCTATCTATATCACTTTTTAGACGCAGATTATCTTCTTCTAATTTGGAAGTTTCAGGTGTTTTTTTATAAATTTGATATCCAAGATAACCCAAACCACCCAAAATAGCTATACATAAAATTATTATCAAAAAATTTTTCATATATTTTATTTTTTTTTGAATTTTTTTTATATATTTGTATAGAATTATCCCCCACCAAAAAATAAATATATATAAGATATGTCAACAATAACTAGAGAACAAACCAGTGTACAAGTAGAAGAAATTCTAAGTAAACCTTATATTCTAATCCTACACAATGATGATTATAATTCTTTTGAACATGTGATAAACTGCCTAATGAAATATTGTGGACACGAATCCGAACAAGCATCACAATGTGCCCATATAGTACATTTCACAGGAAAATGTGATGTTAAGAGAGGTGACCACGAAACTATCCAAAAAATGTATGAAAAACTCAAATCAAATGGTCTGAGCGTGACAATGGAAATTGCTTAATATAAGTTTTTCGTTGACCTTGATATCATATCGTTATACATTCTCCTTCTACGGTTAACATTCAATAAAGCTTGATAATCAACCCCCTCTACATAATCCACCTTACCTAATGTATTTTTATATTGGGATAATTTATTTGGATCAACTATTTTTGTAGCATAATCCTCAACCATTTCTCTAAATTCATATTTGGAAAAAACACTTGATAAGTTAACGAGTGTCATTACTGTATCATCATGCCCCATATCAGCAGCGTATCTAACATTTCCTGAACTTGTTATATGTTTAACAAATGTGGTTATTTCTCTGATATTATCCTCATTTGTAATAATGAAACCTTTCTTATCCATATTATCTTGGTAATCTTTTACCAACATATTTTTATTATCACCAATCTTCAATCCAACCTTTTCTTCTGTTGAATCAACCCTGTGCTTATATCTGAAAAATACACTTGATCCATAATTATTATTTCCCTCAAAAAGACCTGGCAAATGTGCCAAAAACTCATTCCCATAGTTGTTAAGTTCTAAAACCACCTTAAAATTTTCATAATCGAAATATTCAAACAATAAGACATAAAATAACTCAGCTAGTTGTCTAACAGAAACATGATTTGATCTATAAATACCAATCTGTTCTAAACAAAAGAAATCTGTTAAATTTGTATAATTACCACTCTGAACTTCAATTATTTCATCTGATTTTGGTGAAATTTTAAAAATATTAATAACAGAATAATCTTGACCCAACCCCTCTGATATATCCACAGAAATTACACCCCTTACTGACTTTCTTTCAATAGGAGTAAAAATAGATGGATCATCTACCCAAACCAATTCATCATATGAGAATTTTAATCTTTTTTCAAATTCCTCCATTTTTTCATGAATATAGTTTTTCTTATTATTTAACAAATTCTCAATTACATGCTCACTCAACAAAGACCTTGTTGCGTTTACAAACCTAAGTCCATATTCTTGATTAAAAGCGTCCTCACCACCAATATCCTTAATAGCTTCTTCTTTCCAAGTCGTTACTTCAGCAATATTATAAATTGAAATTTCTTTACCCTCATTGTTAAGAAAATTAAAGGATTTAGCCATCTGATCACTACAAAAATCATTATTATAAATATAAATAACATCTTTAGTAGAATCTGTATGATATCTCATCTCAACCTTTGTTATCTCACCAAATTCTTCTTGAGCCTTTTCTAAAACATATTCTTTAGTTAAACCATACTCATATAATTTATGGTTGTTCAATTTGAAATAAGTGACAAATCTACCAGCAACTTGATACCAATAAACTCTCATAGCCCTATAGTTATTCTTTAAAGGATCCCCATCAGGTCTTTCTGAATCACTCAATAGTCTATAAAATAGATTCATACCATTTGGGGTAGATGTAATTACAATTTTAGAGTTCTCAATAGCCGAAACTGTTGGAAAAGCAGCAGTATAATAAGGTTCAATTATGTTGGATGGGATGTGAGCGAACTCATCCAAGTATAAAAAGTCAATTGTATAACCAATAGCCGGTGTTTTACTTCTAGCAGATGATTTAATCCTACACCCATTCTCAAATGTTATAGATTGTTGATTCCAGTTCTTTATACCAACCTTCAAGAAAAATGGTAGTTGAATATAGATATTCTTGATTTTATCAATGATTTCTATTGTAGTACTTCTGATGTTAGCTACAATCATAATGTTTTTATCATTATTGAATGTAATAAAATGCAGCATTGTAATAGCAGCATTTACAGTTTTACCAATTTGTCTAGAACCACAAAGAATACTAAATCTATTTTTTGTGTAAAGATCCAGAATTTTCCTTTGGTAATCCCTCAATTTTATGTTTTGAACAGAACCATCTTCTGTTTTAATTCTACAATATTTTTCAGCAAAATAATTAATATCAAGCTTACACTTAATGTATTCTTGAATTTCATCATCGGTCATCATAAAGGTCAAACCAGACCTTCTAACACCAACTTCATTTTGGAACCAAGGATTTTGGAATCTCTTTATTACTACACCATCATTAATTTTATCAGTTGTTTCTGTAACTAATTGAGTGGTGAATACTATTTTTCTTTCAACTTCTTGCTCTTTCTTTTCCGCCATGAAAGACTATATTTTCGATATATATGGCAAATCTACAAGGCTCATATGAGTAAAAAAGAGGAAAAAATCAATAGTTTACAAGAGGAATTCTCAAGAATACAAGATGAAAACAAAGATTTGGATGTATCCAAATACTTAGCAAAAAGGGAAGATCTACCAGATTTAGGGGAAATACAAATCTATGATTATGATAAAGACTCTGATGAAAGTATTGAGTCAGCTGAGGAAGTTTTAGATGCTCTTTTTGAATTATATTTTGGTGATATTGAGGGTATCACACAGAACAAATACCTAACTAAAAAGGTCAAAGAAGACGCACAAGTTTATGCAGAAACCATTTTTTTACAGAAAATGACTAGGAAAAACTTCTTAACTCAATTAAAACAAGTTGATAATGGTGATACCTCAGCTAGAATGCATGAAGTTGTAAACCAATCTATCTCTCAAATAAGAGACAATATCAAGTTCGCTCAAAGTCAAAGAACGGATTTAGAAAAGTATTATAGAGATATGAGAAAAGATTATGATAGAATGATGGAAAATATCAAACAAACTAGAATTGAACAAGGAGTTGAGGCAAAAGCTGATGGTAAAATAGTTGATGCTAGAAGTCTAAACGATATGATTGATAAAATGATTAAGAATAGGGATTAAAGTTCTCAAATGTTTTTACAATTTTAGATATATTCAATATAACCTTTTCAGAACTTCTTTTATTCATTTTATTCTCATTTTCTTTATGAACCCATAAGTTTGGTTTGAAGTCTTGAACATTCTCCTTAATAACACTTCTTAAACCATCATCACTTCTTGAAAGTAGGAATTCTAATAGATTATTCATTTCTTTAGTTATTTTCAGAGTTTCTGAATAGTTATCATAAAAATGTATCTGGTCATATCGTGTTATTTCCTCATCTTTGAACTTATCACCTTCTGTTTTATATCCAACCAAGTGTTGTAATAAAAGTCTCATTTTTTTTAATTTTATATCATCATCATTTTGATTCATAAAGTTCTCAGATATTGGATAAAAAGTTTTTATTTTTAAACCATTTTTCTCAAATTCCTCTTTTATTTTCTCAATTATGGTTTCATAAGTTCTCTTAGTTTGTTTAGAACATATGATATAAATATCATCAATATTATTCTTTAACTCAAGTATAACATCTTTATTAATTTCAAACTTCATTTCCTCTATTAAAGATTTATTCATAAACTCTTGTAGGGAAATAGCCAGGTTTGAGAAATCAATGTTATAAGATTTAGTTTTAATTTTAATCTTATTCATTAATTCTGTTGGTAGATAATAAGTCCTACCATTGAAATCTACTTTATTTCCTTGGTTTTTGAAAATACCACTCTTTATTAGATTAAAATCAGATTTTGATATTTTAACTATAGGAGTATTGGCATTTTTTTTATCAACAACCCAAGCTTGGTTATCCATCTCTAAAAGTACATTCAAGTCAATAAAAATTCCTCTTAACATATTAGTATATATTTAAATAAAAAACCCACCAATTAAGGTGGGTTTTGAATTACTTTATTAAATTCTTACTTAATGCAAATTCATATAAGACTGGTAGATTCAGATGTTCAATAAATCCATTTTTAATATCTTTTAAATTTTTAGATTTCTTTAAAATCCATCTTATTACAAATTCAAACTCTTGAACAAAATGAGTGTCACATTCAGACCAAGATTTATTATAGTTGTGTAATTTAATCCATTCATTATCACCACCACTTAACCAATATAAACATTTTCTTGGGTCAATATGGTCTAAATCGATATTTATTTCTTTGGACCATATTGAATTATTTATTTGTGGTTTTCTCATCAATATTGCAACTGCTTCAGCAACATCTTGAGTTATATGGTCTTCAATTTCAAAAAAGACTTGACCATTATTTTTTTCATTTACTATAACAACATCTAAAATTTCCTCTTTTATGTTATTATTTCTGGTAAAACGTTTTTTTCCCATAAAAAAAACTATTTTTTTTTATATCTAAACCATCTTTACTCCACTTATGAATTTTCCATAGAGGTTCCCATTTTCAAAAATACCATTTTCAAAAGTACCATAAAAATTACCATTTTTAAAAATTCCGTAATTCCAGAATCCTGAATAAAAATTACCCCCATGCCAAACCAAAGTATTCTTTCTGATCTCGATTTGTGCATCTTCGATTTCTGAGTCTATTAACCAATGAAAATTATTTTTTTCGAGGGCGGCCTCTATCTGCTTTTGATTTGTGATCTTTTTATCACCGTAGATAAGTTCTGTGAAACGCATAACTGTAAATTCATAGTTATATATTCAAGCCCAAATTACATTTAATTATCAATTCATAATTTTATGGAAAAATTGGAAGTGGGTAAAAATTATTTTTTTAAAATTTACGGAGAAACCTTTTTTCTATCTTATTTAAAGATTCTAAACCGGATGAACTTATTTTATCTAATATTTCATCCAAATCTAAATTTCTTTTCTTAAACCCCAAAGGTTGCAACCCCATAATATAATTCGTGAAATCTTCCGTGAATTGTATTTTATCAGTTCCAGTTTGTATTATAGCTAAAATATTAAAGGTAATCCTATCATAGAAAAAAACATCAACTACACCTTTATAACCAAATAACTTTTCATCTGATATTAAATCTTCTGATATACCATTGTCTTCTCTCAACCTAGTACAATCACCCATGGTTTTACAAATCCTCAAATCTAATTTAACAATATTATCAGACCACAACATATTAAAATGTATTTATTTTATTTTTTAAAGTGTCTATTGTTTAAAAGTTAATTTTCAACGTATAGATAATAATATATACCTAAAATCTAACTTCGTAAAAATGCGATATTTACACAAAAGAAATGAATTTCTAATCCAAAAAAATATACTATCAACTAGTAAAAATTTTAATGTAAATGAGGAAATAAAAACATCCACCTTGGTTAAGGAAGCACTTGAGAATGACATTACTTGGGGTGGTTCTATGATTGGTAGATTGATCAATTCAACACTAAGAAGGTTTAAAATTGGATATAGTCAAGTAAAAGTTGAACCTCTTGTGAAAAAACTTGAAGATGAATTAAACTATTTGATTTCAGCATCAATTGAGGGAGATACTTTGAAAAAATACAACGAATTATTAATAAGAAGTTACATTGAAGAAATTAGGAATATTTGTCTGGGTAATATGACAGACCCAGAAAAATTAGTTGAATTACTTGGACAAAGTACTGGACTATATGATCCAAATGATCCGACTAGAAATCAAAGAACAATGGCGATAGTTCAAGAAGCTCTTGATGTTATAACAGATGATTTGAAAGATTTGAAAAAGATTTTTGGTGCAGAAAGAGACAAACTTATAGATAAATTATCGGATTTTAATGATGATCTTAGGAAATTAACAGTTCCACAAGGCACACCCACTCAACCAACACAACAAGGAGCTGTGAGTAATTTCAACCTTAATTTTTTGAATACTCTAGATAAATTAAAAGATAATGGATTGGTAAATGCTAGTTATAATTTTGATAATAAGTTTTTAACTTCTTATAAGTTATTTACGGAAACTCGTTTATTAGAGAATGAGGAACAAGGTCAACAAGTTGCTACAAATATACCAACTGATAAAAATAAAAAAACAACCAAAACACCAAAAACCACAGACCAATCTACTGATAAATCTAAAATTACCAAAAGTGAATTTGATAGTGTATATAACTTAGTAAACGGCAAAAAAGAAGAAGACCAAAAGAATAATCCAGATGTTATAAAACTTTTGAATGATATTGAGACTAATGTTCCAAAAGATAAATTATCCACTATAAAAGTAGAGTATGATGGTAAAGATATCACACTTGGTGACGCAATTCAAAAATTGAAGACTGAGACTGTAAAAGAATCAAGATATATTATTTTAGAAAATGCGTATGTACCAGGTGGTGCTGCTGGTCCACAACCAGGAGGAGCATCAGGAGGTGGTGGTGCAACTCCTAGCACACCACAATCTGTTAAGGATATATGGGATTTATATGAGTTTGATGCTACACCAGGCATCACTAGGTTAACACAAAGAGAAGTTGATGAACTAGACTCTTTATTGACCAAAGGAACACAAAACCTGCGATATGAACCAGAAAAAAGACCAGATCCTATTGTATCTATAGCTAGAATTTTTGGAGAGGCTCATCAACTTTATTTTACTGAGGTCATACCATCTGGTAGACCAAATGGTAGAGTTTCTCAAAAAACATTCAGAGAATACTACCCATTGGGGAAGGAAAGGGGTAGTGCTTGGAAGGATGGAGAAGCGCCAGCAGGGCCATTTGCTGTGAAGTCTGTTTTCAATAAATGGAAAACAGGAGTTGAGAAACTTTTGATGAATCAAGAATATCGTAAAATTTTAGCAAATGTTAAATTTGTAGTACCAGGTGCTGAAGATAAGTTTAATGATAATTTCAATACCAAGGTTTTTGAGGAGGCAGATCCAGTTGATACTGGTACACCAGTAACAAAACAATCAGATGGGCAAATTCTTTTCCAATTTATGAATGATATGTTGGATAAAAATAAAATTGATGATTTTGATACTTTAAGGTCTACTCTTATGAGTAAATATTTTGGAATTAAAATGTCAGATAAAGATAAACAGCCTAAGAGCCAGCAACCAGAAAGACAACCTACAAAAGATGGTATCGAGGCAAATGTAACTTATTTTAGTAGTCTACAAAATCCAAAAATAGATGTATCTAAGTCTAAATTTTATGCAATACCTATAAAGAAATTTATTGGTATTAATGGAAAACCACACGACCTTATGTTTTTACAAGTTATAAAGAAAGTAACTGTTAACGCTCCAGACGATGCAATACTAGTAAGATTCACATATGATGATCCTATCATAATGACCAATTATCACAAAAAGGCTCTCTCTAATACAAAATATAATGATTGGTCCCAATATACAGCAGCTACAACAACATTGTACTATGGATTGATGAAAGCATCTCAAACAGATATTAAAAATGGAAAAAAATTCACACTATTTTATGGCAATGTCAATAAAAACCCAATAACACAAGTTTATACTCTAGAATACACTGTGACAGAGGGTAAAAGATCACTGGCCTCAAATCAAGAAATTGAGGTGAAATCATCTAAACTAGTCACAAATGATAATACATCAACTGAAGTTAAGGATATCACATTATCTAGTGGTTTCGAAGGTAAAATGATGGCTAATGATCTACCCACACACAATGAAAATTTAAATAAGAATGTTCAAAGTGTTAATAAGAAATTAATTGATGCATTAAAAGAAGAATTTAAAAAGATTCCTTAATCGTATTTGTTTCTCTCAATTAAACATCTTATCTTTGTAAAAAAAATCACTAATAAGTATGTTTACATTCAATTGTTTCTGTATAGATCTCACTATCTTTGATACACCAGAGGATATTTTAGAATTTCTGAAATCCAACAAAATTGATATACATATAGATTACAATAATCTATATCAAGCCAAAACTGGTTTTTTTACACATGGAGTTGGTATGAACAAAGTTTGGATTGATTCAGTGACATATTGTGTCACAGCATATAAAACAGATACTGAATCAAAATTTACTGTTCAATATGTAGATTATATGAATTCTATCGAACCTCTCAGTTACGGCGAAGGTGTTACTCAATTAAAATCACCATTCAATACCAATAACCTTCCCAATTATAATACCATAGATGAAATCCTAGATAAGATTAACAACTTTGGAATGGATTCCTTAAACGAAAAGGAGTTGAGTATTCTTAGGTCTCAGTAATTATCTACCTCTAGCATCGTCTTTGATGTTCTTATGAACTTCATTCCAAACTGATTCAGCAGCTTCATAAATATTTTTAGCTGATACACCACTTAACTCAAGTCTTTCACTTTCTGGTTGAACATTGGAATTTCCATAAGATCTTTTAGCTCCCCTACCACCCACAGTATCTCTAACCCTAATTTCCCTACCACTCAATCTATCGTGATGTTGGGTTTGAGTTACACCAGCTTTATTAATTGTTACTGTATATTCTGGTCTATTTGTAGTTTTATAATCCAAATGTTTTATAATATCTACTTTATACTTTTCTACACTTCCTTTAAATATTTTATCAATGAAATAATACCAGTTATTATTAGACTTATTTATGGTGGTTTCGTCTTTAACACCAGATCTATTATAAACCCTTGGCATATTATTAATGTGGTTTAAGATTTCTCTACCCAAATCTGTATCCTTTTTATTAGATATATCTAAAGATATTTTTGAAAAAGCATTGCTAACTAAACCAGCTCCCTTTCCTATCAAACTACCTAATGAGGAAAGTTCATTGAATTTCTTAATATGTTTCATTTTTTTTGGTTATGGATTTTAGATATATATTAAAATGATTATAACTAAATTCAACATCTTTTTAAAAGAAAAAATTTCAGTAATAAATACTGATAGCCCATCAGTTGCATCATCTGCTAATAAAATAAATGATATAGAAAATCATATAAAAGAATTCAATCAAAAAAAGGTTGATTTAGAGAATATTTATATGACAGCAACTGATGAGAAAAACTTAGTTGCGAATTTATCATCTAGAAAATTCATAAATCCAGTTAGTAGTAAATCACAAATGCAATTTTTTAACCCAATACTCAGTAAATATGCTGGAGTATGTGATCTGAAAAAACAAATATTTGATTTAGAAAAGGAACAAGGTACAGTTGATAATTCAATAAAAGATAAACAATCTGAAATTGGTTCAAATCCTACTGCGAAAGATAGTTTAACAAAAGATATACAAACTAAAAAAACTGATATTGAAAATATCAAAAGGAAGATCAGTGAAATAAAATCAGAATGTGATAGGTTAGAAAGATTAACCATGGATGAACTTCAAGAAATGCAAAAAGAGATACAATCAGGTACAAAAGAAGTAAATCAAGCAAGATCTCAAAATTGAAAAAAGTGACTTTTAACCTAAAATATATAAATTTATATTGTTAGATATAAAACAAAAAAATGTATAAAAATTGATTTTTTGTTTTTATATATACAATAAATAAAAAAAAAAGAAAAAACTATGGAAGAAATTCAAATTGGGAAAAATAAAAAACCGGTTATTTTCTTTAAGAAGTTTATCCATTCATTATTACA
>Ga0114975_10001471_pt1 | contig 16776 bp, 23 predicted proteins | sample S_130626_EF_Meta_FD_87031 | JGI IMG/M metagenome (GOLD analysis project Ga0114975, IMG submission 87031) | Freshwater microbial communities from Lake Simoncouche, Canada to study carbon cycling - S_130626_EF_MetaG | ecosystem: Environmental > Aquatic > Freshwater > Lake | place: Lake...
TATTGAAGGTGAAGGAAAGAACGTTGTTTTTATTACTGGCTCTAAAGAAGAGTTGTCCAAAGTTGCTTCGGCTATAAACCGAGCAATCGCCAACGTCTCTTAAACACACAAGGCCCCTTACGGGGCCTTGTTGTTATATTACTTTTTGTTCTTAGAGAAGTTCTTCAGCATCTGGGCGAGTTTGGCTCTGCGACCAACTTTGCCACTCTTCTTAGATGCCTTTTCGAGTTTGTCTGAATCAACAGGATTCTTTTTCTTATCCTTTAAAGCCTCTTCCATCTTAGCATTTTTCTTAGATTTGGCTTTAAATTTATGTTTCTCGTCATTCGCCTCGTTGATTAACATCGCATCAGACACGGGGTCCATGTATTCTAAAATTTGATCATAAATTTCAAGAGCTTCTGCAAGCTCTAAATTTTGTTCGTTGAGTTCGTTAATTTGATCTTGGTATTGTTTAATGAATGGATCCATGAAGTTATTTATAATCGCTAAATATTAGTGGAGAAAAAATATGATTCATTACAAAAGAGCAAAAGTTTTAGCATCAGGTGCCATTAGTCCTATGAATAAAGGAATTTTGGTAACTACAGGGGCAGCTTCAACATTATCATTAACTTGCCTTGATCCCAATGGAGCAGCGGTTGGTGTAACCTATAGCGTACCACTTAATACATCTGAATTTATCCCATTATATGTTAAAAGTTGGACTGGCACTAATACACCAACTGTTTGGGAAATGAATTGATTTTTTCTACTGATATGGTATAATATACATCATGGAAGGAACCCATGGTGCAGGTAAAGGCGATTCATATCGACATGTGAATTATGCATCCTGGTGTAAAAATTGGGATGAAATTTTTAAAAAAGATGATAAAGCCACAAAAAGAAAATCCAGTAATAGCAAGAAGCATAAGCCGTTATCACGTCGAAAGAATAATTCGACAGGTGAATAGCTACACTTATCTTCTCGAAGGTGAAACTTTGTTTACACGAGGAACTACGGATAATACTATGGTTGACTTTGAAGGTGGACCATACATTGAAGTTGGTATGTCGGCAAGAGAAGCATCTATTCCCGACAATAGAATTATTGATTCTTTGATGTTTGTTGAATCAGATAAAAAGAATTACGCCATAGTTAAAATTACTGTTAAATAATTAAGCAAGAGTACTCAAGCGGTCAACGAGGGCAGACTGTAAATCTGCTGATTCATTTCTACGAAGGTTCGAATCCCTCCTCTTGCATTGACATTGTTGATATCGGAACGAGAGTTGCACAACACAGGGGTTCGACTCCCCTCGGGTCCATTAGGTGTATTCAGAATGTTCTGCGACTTCTAATAAGCCGAACCAAGTCCTCGCCGCAGTGGGGCATTTCTTAAGGGCCCGTTAAGGTATCGATTGGCAAGTAGTAGTGAAGAAGGAGATGTCCGTTTCGGGTAACAAGAAACGTAAATAAACAGTTGCAAACCATGATTGCTAACCAATTAGCAATGGCTGCTTAAAGCAGTGGGGTCTGGTCTCCCGCATCTGAATCGACCCAAAGCCCTGTGAAAGCAGGGCTTTGTTATTGACACCTATGTGATATCGTGTATAATATAACATATGAACGAGACTGACCTTACAATTAATGATTTGGTAATAGACGAGACAGATGCCAAAGAAATCGTAAAGAAGATAATGACAAATTCATATATGCCCAAAACTTCTGACCAATACAAGCATGAAAATTATTATACAAAAAGTATAAGTAAAGACCCATATAATACACATGCTGTACAATATTTTCACGATAAATGCAAAGAATTTACTACTAAAATTCAAAGTCTTGAAAATAAAATTGTATCACTTGAAGAAAAATTACAATCTTTTGATAGCGATACATTATCTGAACTATTAGATCGTCTTGTTGATTTGGAATGTAAGCTTGCTGCACAAGATAAATAATAGACAGAGTTGTTAGTTTTTAAAAAGTTTTATATAAAGGATTTATATGCCTAATTCGAAACAAAGGCTTACTAGTAAAAAGCACAAAAACCGTAAAGAACGTTTACGTCGCAATCGTATAGTAAGTATGATGGATGCTAAAAAGTCAACATTGAAGGTTCTTCTCGGTGAAGGTAAACTTCCAGTTGTAGTACAGAAAGCCAGACTATGAAGAAATCGTTTAAATCCATTGATTTGGATTCATTAAAAGCCAAGTATCAAAACATTGAATGTTTCTTTACCTACTATGATGGTGATAATTCTAGTTTTGATTTTTATGGTAACTCACTTGATGGTACCGAAGTTCGTATAACATTAGGTGGTTGCCCAGCATGGATTAAAAACTTTTCTTTTGGTGTAAATCACCCATTAACTCTCAAAGAAGCTCTCAATCAACATATTCGATATCTTTCTGCTACCACATCTGATGGTACTGTAATATACGAGAATTTCTTCGATCTTACACAGAAAGATAAAAATGTCAAAGCACAATCATGATATGTCTCCGTGGGATGAACATAACAACAATAAAAAATATAAGCACATTAATAGAATTAAACAATACTTAAAGGATGTAGATATGAATACAAATGATCAGTTTGATGAATTTATGAAGAGACACAAGTCCAATATATCAAAACAAGATTGGCATAAGATGGTTGAAGATTTTCAAGATAAATTACAAGACTCTGGAGCAGTTCCAGGTGGAATGGTAGTTATCTTTGAAAAGGATTATGAGCATCTTTTAGAGATGCGTGGTTTCTTTAAGATGAATAACTATCCAGAGTATGTATCTACCATTGATAAAATTTTAGCTTCAATGAAAGAAAGAAACACACAATGATAGATTACGTTCCAGGAAAGTTATATCGTGAAGGTTGGGATGATCGTATCACTGGTCGTGGTATTCGAACACTCCCCAATGAACTCAAGAGTCTTCAGGAAGAATACCAACAAGGGTATAATGATTGTCACAAAGATATTATAGAGAAAGAGAAGAGTAATTTAAGTACTCAATCGTATCTATCTGGTCATCCACTATATCAAGAGTCTACGAGGATTTCTTCGAAGACTTTCTTGAGCGATTGAGATTCAGTTGCATAGGTGGTTGTGTATTATTACCAACTACATATACAGTTTTGTTCTTTGATCTTTCACCAAGACGTTTTAAGTATTTTTGTAATTCTGGTGTAGTAATTTGATCAAAATCAAGTTCACCACCTGGTGCAAGAGATCTTGTTAGTTCATCATAATACAAAGGGTCAACCTGAATCGGAAGATAAGGGTTGACCTTTTCTTGTGGGGCTTCCATATTAGCTTCAACAATCTCAGAAGATTTATTACGTCGTTTTTTCTTTCGTCTGAACATCAATCCCATAGGGCGATCAATCCCACCGATACCGCCTTGCAGATCCGTATGTGCAGGAGAGCCCATACCACCTGCAGCACCTGCACCCATCTCTTCTGTGATATATCTTACTTGAGCTTCTTCTAATAAGTAATCCAGGTAACTGACTTTACCTTCTGTGATGCCTAAAAGGTAGCATTCCAAAACCATATTAGCAGAATCTCTATCAATACCCATTTGGTTTAACTCTTCGTTAAACAACTTCAATGTTCCTGATAAACTCTGTAAAAAGAATTTAGTAGAACCAGGCATGAGATCTTTCAGAAAAGACTTCATACGAATAGCAATGTATTCTAGACCATCCATGCTACCATTCTTCTTAGTAATCTGACCATTATTATCAATGAGACCTGAAGTATATGCGGAGTATTGATTGAATGGTTTATTCAATAATTCAGCAAAATGGTATACTGTTGATGGTTGGATTATAAGATTTAATGGATTCATTGTTTTTCCGTGATTAGTGATAATTTTCTATCAATTCTTGGATCACATGATAACTGTGGATAATCTACATTTACAATAGGTGTAAGTTTAAAATTCAAGAAAACTAAAAAACTTTTTAGGTAACTATGAAATTTAGTTTCATGCTTTAGAAATAACATCTCAGCAGCTGGTTGATCACCAAAAACATTTCTCAAAACAATTAAGTGATTAATGATAAGACGTTCCTTAATGGACTTCAAACTTCGTGCTTTATGAAAACGAAATAACAATCGCTTTACATATTTTATTCTTTTGAGGTCTTCAAAGAATTCACTGTTTGAAGTACAATGTGGATTAAAATAATGTTTCTTGGCAAAAATTAAGAAAGCATCATCGTCTTCGTCATTGATCACTTTGATTTTAACTTTAATGTTCGCAACCACAGTCAACTTCTTCGCCTCCACGTACAACTTTCATATCAAATTTGATAAGATAGCTTGGGGTTTTTGTGACGTTGATTACGAGGTTGTAGTCAAAATCTGGATCGATACCGGATGTGGCACTGAAACTATCTTTTGTTCCATCCCACTTTAAATCTTTTGATACACCAAAGACACCCATACCAGGAGCACCATATTGGTATAACTTTACAATGTTCATTCCAGGGGCGAGTTTCATTGGTTTAAAATCAAAGCCAATAATGTTAAGTTTGGTTTTGATGATATTAATGGCACCATCTGGGTCCAGGAACTCTTTACCGCTATATGCGTGTAAGAATGCATTAATGCGGTCAAGCATCGCTTCGTGCTCAATACGGTGAGTACCAAAGTCAGACAACGCAGAGACACGTCCACCGCGTGGATCGCCTCCCTGTATGCTTCCGCCTTCTGAGCTTTCACCTGAGTATTCTACGAGTTTTTGTATTTTTTTGCGAAGGTCTTTAAATTTCATTTGATTCCTATTCTATTTATTTGCAGAAAAACTGCTTCAGATAAGCGATTGACTGATTTACCCCAATTTTGTTAACATCTAGTGTATTTTCTATCTGTTTAATGGCTATTGACTCAGTTAGTAAATTATTGGTAGATATGCTATTCATAAAGTTTTCAGCCACTTTATTCCATTTACCTTTTTTATTTTTATACTCTCTGGTTATTGTTACATCAGTATCTTCTTTTAACATAGTTGATACCGGTGTACTACTCCAAGTTTTACAAGCCCAATATTTGGCTTTCCATTTTGGTCCCGGATCATCACAATTATGTCTGGCACGAAAATTCTTTCGTCGTGCAGGATCATCTCGTTTAATCTCCATATTGGGATCACCAAAGTTTACTTTAACAACATTACCTTTATCATTCTTGGTGTAAACTTTGTATTTCTTTACATCACCACGCATAATTTTATTGAGCTTAACTTTTTTACCAGCCATCTGGGAAGCTTCTTCTAGTTCACCATACTCATTAATAAAATTAGATCTACCTTCGGCAACTAAACCAAATTCTTCATTAATTTTAATTTCAATGCGATCATCATAACCTTCATTGATTCCATTGTGATATCTAATATCCATTGTAATGATACCATGATTATCATTGATGTCATTTACTTCAAACAACTGTCCATTTTTGGTAATAAAAATATCATATGCTTCTGCATCTGCTGATGTTACAGTTGGATAACCAATTTTAGTTCCACCAAAATTTTCTACAACAAAGACATCTGGTGCAAATGATTCTTCTACTTTTGATTTCTTTTCAGTCTTTGTTTTCTTGGTTGCTAATTGTTTTCTTTTTACAAATTTAGCAATACCTTTTTTACCAAGTGATTCTGCTTTTTCTTTATCAATACAAACATTAAATGTTAATCCTGGTTTTCCTTCGCCACATTTGCCAAGTTTTTTACCATTTACGTCATAACGGTCTTTGATTTTGTTTGTATCAACAGAACTAAAGACTTTCTCTAAAATTAATTCTTTTAAAGCACGTTTAAAATTCATTTGTCTGTGCGTGGCTTATCTGGAGCCTGTCCTTTATATTTACCATTATCGGATCGATTTGCACTTCGATCTCTAACACGTAGATTGCTCTCTTTATTACTTCCACCATTACGCAATGGCTTCTTATGATCTATATCTTTGTTATCACCGATACGAACTTTACCTTTTTTAATCGCTCTTCTGCGAGCAGTTGTACGGGCAGTTCGGTTTTTAATCTGTGAGGGTTTACTGTGAAACAATTTATATTCACGCTTATAATCTCTATCACGTTCTTTTGCTTCAATCAAATTGGTTTTACAAATTTGAATGAGAGATGGATCTATATGAATACTTTCAGCAAGTCTTCGTAAAATAGGAACTAATACTGGTTGTGCTACTGTCATGTCATTATAACGAGAATATACAATACATTCTGCATCATCGTAACTGATTAGGTTTGTTTCATATAGAGCACGAATAACATCATCATTTGTTAAACTTTCAAGCAAAATACTATTAGCTGCAACATAGCTTTCTTCGAAGCTAGCTGCAACCAGTTCCTGATCTCTTAGTACAGGAATTTTGTATCGTTTACCGTGAACACTTAAAAGATTGTATTCTACGCCATGAATTTCATTTGGTTTGATACCAGGTAACAAACTTACATTCATATCAAAGTTATAATTCTTGTTTAAAGTGTTTGCTAATACTTCAATTGGTGAATTTCCAGTAGGAACTAACATCCCAGAAATCATATCTCGAATCTGTTGATATGGATCTAATACTTCAGCCTGTTCAACTACAACACTATACTTATTAATTTCACTTGATTTATTAAGATATGATTTATCATTTTTCTCTATGGTGATATCACTATTTAAAGCAATCTTTGCAAAATACTCATCACTCATCGGAAAGATACCATTGTTTGTTACTAAATGAGAAGGAGCTGATTCTGGATCAACTGCACCATCACCGCGTAAATGATTAGTAACTGTATTGCGAATCAAAGATTGCATGAAAGGTGCTTTCTTGCTTTTTTCTTGTGCAATAAACTTATCAACGGTTCGTGTCATATTATCTTCAAATTGCTTGAAGGAAATAGCAGGATTGATTTCTCCGGTTGGAGAAGCCATTGGTCCAAGATTTTCACCAGTAGGACTGATAACTGGTTCTGACTGCATGAATGCAAGAACAGACGGATCTTTCACCGCTTGATCAAATGATTCATCGCTCATCAAGCCTGTTCCAGAACTAGCCATAATATCATTGACTTGATTGATAGCGGTATTATAGATTGGATCTTTCCCAGCAAGACTTGGGTCCTGCATAGTTTGAATAATACTACGTTGAATCGTTTTCTTTATTCCTTTTCCTAGTTGGGTCATATCACCACTGGATAAAGAAATTTCACCTTGGGAATTTACTGCAAATTTAACATTACCACATTTAAAGTCTGTCTTACCTTCGGCAGAAATACCAGCAAGACCAGCTTCAGATGCAGACACCATCATTTGAATGCACTCATCACCAACCTTAGAAAGAATTTTCTTTGCTTGCTCGAATGCTTCTCTTCCAAATTGAGTGAACGATCCATTTTTAAGATTAGTTACAAAGGTTAATTCAGAATCTGATGCTCCAGCTTTCAGGCGAGCAACCATAATAAGAGCATTTTTAACTTGCTCATTATATGGAATATCAACCTCACTAATACCAAATTTAGTTGCAACAGAGTCGTATGTTAATGCATCAAAATCCTTTGCTGCCATTGGATCACGATTCTGCATAAAGAATTCTTGGCGTAAGTCAAATGGAATTGACCCAAGTTGAGTACCATCCATTGTACTCATACTTGCCAACAAATCTTGCATACCCATTTTCTTGGGTTTAATGAATTTTTTCTTCTCTACTTCTGGACCTAAATCTTCAGCGTCCTCTTCGCCTTCAGCTTTACCACCAATTTCGGCTGCTGCACGTTTTCTTTCTTTGGATTCTGCCTTTTTAGTAAGGTCACCAAATAATTGTTGTGATGCTTGTGTTTGGGTGAATGCCGGATCTTTAGTAAGTCCCTTGGCATCTTCTATTGATAAATCTTTTTCAGGATTCAGAACTTCATGATAACTATTATTAAACGAATCTTTATAAATTAGTTCTGTTTTACCATCAGTAGTTTTTACAGCAATAATCTGCTTAATTAATTCAGTAGAAGGAAGTTGATCCTTTTTAGGTGCATTCTGTCGTTCAGCTCTTTTACGTGCTGCATCACGAGCTTTACTAGAGCCCGAACTACTCATTTTAGTTTCTTTGCGAATGCTCTGTCCTGTTTTAGGATTAGAAGGTCCAGTGGCTTCAGCAATGTATTTTAATAATTTATGTTTGAAATCCATTTGTCATAATATTTAGGATTCCTTCTTGGGAGCTTTTTTAGGAAGCATACAGGCAGGTGGAGTAGTCGAGTTAGCCAAAGTCCATTCTTTATAGAATTTTTTCTGTCCTCGGGCTACTTGATACAGTTCTTTCTCTTGACCATTGATTTTAGCAGCAAACTGAGGTATATTAGTCACCAATACAATTTCATTAGTTTTCCAGTTTTTAAAGATCGCCGTTTGTGTAACTGTTTCGAATTTAGGGCGGTTTTCTGGGTTTTCTCCAACGTTCTTTTTGCCCCCGGGACCGTCTTTTACAGGGCGAACTTCTACGGCTTCCCAGTCCTTATAACTCTTACGCTTGCCGTTCATGACCTCACATATCTTAACTATAGACAAGCCATGCAACCGGCAAAATTCACTCATATTTTCAAAAAAGACTTCTTTACCGGTCTCACGTTTACGTAGCCAGTAACCATTCTTGACTATAAAGTCATTTTTCCACATCCAATCGCCTCTGTCATTTTGGTAGAATAATCCACCATTTTCAGTAACGAATTGTTGTCTATGTAAGGCTGCACGAGAATTTTCATTCATCATGAACCAAAGTTTTGTATTCTTTTTATTGACTCTTTCTTCTATCTCAACTATTCTGGTTCTGTACATATTGATGTTCCTTATATCGATCTATAATTTCTTTTAATTTTTTAACATAAGTAATCGGTTTGCCTTCAAAGACTTGACTACTCCCATTCTCACAGGCAATTAAAATAGAAAATTTATTTACTTTAATTGAGGTTCTCTCTTGTAGCATCATAGCATAGGCTGTTGCTTGTAGAAAGTAATTTTCAATGTCTTGTGATCTTTTGGTTTTGGTGCTTGCTTTAAAATCAATAATAGATAACTCACCATCAAAATCAGCAATACAATCTGTTCTTCCGGCTAAACCCAGTAAAGATGACCAGAGAGGAGCTTCAAGTAATCTTATGTTATCAATTCTATGTAATAGAGGTTGAATTTTAATAAAAATGTCTACCATATTTGGCATCATTTTATCAAAGTCAATCTCTTTATTATTCATGTAGTCTTCAATAATACTATGAAAATCTGTTCCTCGTGTAGTTACACGCACACTTTCAGTTGCATTATTTGCTCGCCATTTAGCAAAAAACTTTTGTTTTTCAAAACCAACAACAGTAGTCACAGATGGAAATACTCCTTCTGGTGTGCTATAAGAGCGACCAGTTCGAGTTGTTTCTTCCTGAAGACTACCATTAATATCTAAACGATTATGTATAAATTTTTTAACAGGTAACACTTGTATCTCTATTATAGCAAAACACACGTAACATTACAACTTATTTAGTCAGGGTTTCTACATTCTTTCCCCAAATATTCTTTATCAAAAGATCCCAATTTTTGGCTTTCGAGTCAATCTCTTGTTGTTGGCGTTTAAGTTCTTCACCATCTGCTGGTCTGCCTCCCATACCTCCACCGCCACCGCCACCTTCACCCTTACCTCGACCTCTACCTATTTTACCAGGAAGTAATGCAGTCCCACCAATAGTTGCTGCTGCTATAATAGATTGAACAACCTTATTTACTGCCGTCTGATCATCTGCTGGAGCCATATCTGGGATATCTACTGGATCCGGGATATCTACTGGAGCTGTATCTGGGATCTTTTCTGAAGCTTCTGCTTCAGCCTTTGTTGAGGCTGGTACTTGTACTGGAGTTTCTGCTGAAGCTGGTGTTTGAGCAAGTGATTGAGATACATCAGGTACTGATGTAGAAGTTGATGGAGATGTAGAAGTAGAAGCCGTGGTTTTTGAGTCCACTTTAACTGATCCCTGTGTTTTGCTACCACCAGCACCAGCTCCAGGCATAATAGCTTTTATAAATGCATCGATAGAAGTACGATCAACAGGTTGTGGAGTTGGAGTAACTCTAAAGTTTTCTTGTCCTTTAATGGATGGAGGTGTTTGAGGTCCACCGTCACCACCACCACTTTGTTGTATCATTGGTTGTTGAGAACGTGAAGGTTTCCATGAATCACGTTCTTGAGCTGGTCTATTAGCTGCTGAAGGAAGTAATGATCTTGTAAATGCATCAATAGAAGTACGATCAACAGGTTGTGGAGTTGGAGTAACTCTAAAGTTTTCTTGTCCTTTAAAGGATGGGGTTGTTTTAGTTCCACCGTCACTACCACCACTTTGTTGTGTCATTGGTTCTTGAGAACGTGAAGGTTTCCATGAATCTGTAGGGGGAGCTGGTCTATTGGATGCTGTTGGCATCAAACTTACTAATAAATTGTCAATAGAAGTGCGATCAACAGGTTCTGGAGTTGGAGTAACTCTAAAGGTCTCTGGTTTTTGAGATATTTCAGGAGATCTACTTTGTGGTGGAGGTGCACCGTCACCTGATACCGTCATTGGAGCTATACTTGGTGAAGGTTTCCAAGAATCACGTGCTGGAGCTGGTCTATTAGCTGCTGAAGGAAGTAATGATTTTACAAAAGAATCAATAGAAGTACGATCAACAGGTTCTGGAGTTGGAGTAACTCTAAAGGTCTCTGGTTTTTGAGGTAGTTCAGGAGATCTTCTTTGTGGTGGAGGTGCTCCATCACCCGACACTGTCATTGGAGCTATACTTGGTGAAGGTTTCCAAGAATCACGTGCTGGAGCTGGTGTTGCTGGTTGTGTTATCTGTGTATTTTCGTCTTCCCTTGGATAATCATTGATATCCATTGGTTGATTCATTCCGCCACTACTTTGTGGTATAATTGGTTCTTCCCTTGGATAATCATTGATATCCATTGGTTGATTCATTCCGCCACTACTTTGTGGTATAATTAATGTTTGAGGAATTGGAGCTGGTCTAGATGGTGAAGCTGGTGGAGCTGGTCTAGGAGATGCAGGAATACTTTGCGCCCGAGGTACTGCTTTGCCCTGTGTTTCTTTATATGCTAAACGTAAAGGTCCGTCTGCTTTTGGACTTTTTGTAGTTGTATCTGCAAGACTCGAAACAATTGCGGGAATAACATCAGGAATTCCTGTGCTAGCATTTGCAACACTGGGAATACTTAAAGCAACACCAAGTGCTTTAACAGCAGGAGATTTAGTGGGTTGTGTAATGAACGAAGATCTACCACTTGGAGCACTAGTACTCATAGCAACATTACCTTGATTTTTATTACGAGATAAATCAAGTGCTGCGCCATCTGTGTTATATTCTTTTGATGCTATTTGTGATTCTTCGTCAGTAAGTTTACGGCCCAGTTGTTCTTCTTTTGCTTTTTTGTATGCTTCTTCTCCCTGATATGATGCTGGTCTTTGTGGAAGCGGAGGTGGTGTAATAGCATCTCCTAATTTGAATCCTCGATATTTTGGATCACGACCTGGTGTCACTGGAATGTCTGTGGCTTCGGTACCACTAACCCCTAAGTTTCTACGAGTTTGTGCCAAAAACTCAGGAGTTATCTGTTCTGGTGGTACATCCATGCTTGCAAGTAAATCTAATACTTGTTGTTCTAATTCAGTTGATTTATCAGAAACTCTTTCACCAACTTTTCCACCAATTGCTCGACCCAATCTTTCTTGGGATGCTCGTAAAATTGAATTTCTTTCTGCGTCCGTTAAATGTGTTGATTTTAATAATCTCTCTGCGTCTTTTGGTGACGGAACTCTTCTGTATGTTGAAGATCCACCATCAACATTTCTTACTCTAGATCCAGGTAACCCAGGTCTTTTCCACGGAGAATCAGGAATCAAATCTGTTGTAGGTTTAGATCCAAAAAGAGCCTCTCCTTGTCTTTGTAAAGCTGCTTGTTGATCTGGAGACATTTTCTCAAATGCATCAACTGTTTTTGGTAATTCAAATTTCGGAAAATTATTCCAAGACATTGCTTGTTGTTGTGCAATCTGTTGATTTATACCCTTTGCATCAGGAAATGCACTTTCCGGTTTACTTGGTGTAGGTCTAGCAGCTGGTGTAGCAACACTAGCACCACTAGATCGTGCTCGACCTTTGGCACTCATACTAGTTCCAGAAGAAAATGGAGAGCCTCCCATTTTTGCTCCAGCTGCAGCAACAGGAATTTCACCTGCTACCACTTCTGTTGCAGTTTTTCTACCAGCAGTTACAGATTTTCCTTTTAATGTTTGATCTATTTCTTGATCCATTCGGTCAGAAGCATCAGCTCCATATAACCAAGCTAGAACTTGACCTGCAGCACTAGTTACCCAAGGAGTAATTGCAGGACCTATTCCAGGAATTTTAGGTATTAAAGCTTTAGCTGCCCCCATTGCACCACCAATTCCTATTCCAGCTGCCAATGTTGATTTTATATTTTCCGGTTTACTATACCAATCTTTAACCGCGCCCATTGCTTGTTTTGTTCCAGATTCTGCTTCAAAATTTGGATGTGATGGAGAAATAAATTTAACATCTGGCATATCTTTTGGATTAGGTGGACCTTCGGCTTCTCCCGTAACATATTTTCTAGATGGTTCTTTTACATCAGATATATCTGCATCAACATGACGAGGTTGATAATATCCTCCTATTTTTCTGATGTATAATGGTAGTTTATAACCATAAACACCATCACTACCGTGTGGCTGTTCATATTCTTCTACATCTAAAACTGCAGACAAATCTGGATCATCATAAATTGATTTCCACTTTGCTTGTTGCTTTACAGAATCTCTTGTTACTTTTCCTTTACCTACAATAAGTTCTTCAGCTCCAATAAGATTATCTATATTTATTTCAATATCTTTTTCTAATTTAGCACGAAGTGTTTTATATGTTTCAGGCATTGTATCTGATAATACAGATTTTGTGGTTTTAGCCTCATCCTCAAAAATATTAAATCTTTGAACAGATTCTACTTGATTGGGGTTTACAACATCACCCTTAAAATTATAAATCACTGAACCAGGATATTTTTCAATTACTAATGCAGCTTCCTTTGCAGTATTGAAGGTACGAACTTGTCTAGTACCATCCATATTAATATGAGCATAAAACTGTCCACTTAGATGCGAATTAAATGGAGGATCGTTCGAGGTGTCATCTGAGCCATCATAATCTTCACCAAAAAGTATAGCACATGTTTTCTGGGCAACAAAAGCTTGTTGTTCCAAGAGAAACCTGTTATAATCTCTTGTTAGCTTTAAGCCAGTGGATTCATTTACGAGTTGGTTGAAATTTTTCATAAATTTTAAATATTGATTCCGGGAATGATTCAGAGGTGTTTAGAGTAGTTTCTTCGTTTATTTTCTGTACTTTGTTGGTACAAAAGGGAGAAACGGGTTTATAGTAGGTATTCGTACCTGTTGTATTTTGGGTAGCTTTAAGACATAGATTATTCAAATGGGCTAAAATGACAGGATTCATACTTAAATTATTTAGGATTCTATAAATAATAATGAATGATGAATTCCCCCAAAGTACCGTGGATTAGCTCAAACCCAGCCAGTGAACATATTTTAGGTAGTTATGGGTATAAACATAAAAAATATTGTTGTCAAACACAAGAAAAGCATAGTGTCATGTTTTTTACCATTGACAACCAAGATGCTTGAAACTTCCGTACTTCTTCTGAATTACGATCAATCCCCATTGAATATTATTTCGATGCGCAGAGCTTTGTCTTTGATGAGAAAGAACAAAGTCTATTATGAAGAAAATCATACATCAATCTTAAAATTTGTTTCTTCAAGAGAAACTATCAAAATCCCAAGAATTTTGATTTTAAAGTACTATGTGAAAACACCAAATAAAAAATGTTTTCCAAGTAAAAAGAATATTCTCAAACGTGATAAATATGTATGTCAATACTGTCATATTGAACTAACAGATAAATCTGCTACAGTAGATCATATCATTCCACGCCATAAAGGTGGAGGAAGTACTTGGGTGAATATGGTAGCATGTTGTCGCGAATGCAATCTTTATAAAGGTAGTAAGTTACCAAAAGAAGCAAATATGATTTTGGAAACTACACCTAAAGAACCTAAACGTAATTTTATATTTGAAGATGCTATCAAATTTTTTATGAGAATCAACTAATGCCAATCTATGCTTTTGTCTGTGAATCGTGCAAACATACTTTTGATGAAACATTATCTATGAAAGATAATACAGTTCCATTGAGCAATCCTTGCCCCAAATGCAAGAAGAAGAAAATAGTAAGAAACTATGTGGGTGAGAGTGTGGCGATGGCTGTGGATGCCACTATAAGTGCCAATAAAGCCACTGGGGGAGCTTGGAACGAATTGATGGCTAAGATGAAGCCTGGAATGCCCAAACGCTTTAGACGCAATCTAGATGCGGCTACTGAGCGTAGGGGTAATTAATAAAACATAAATATTTACGCAATGAGAAGCAGATTTATTATAGAAAAATATGTTATGGAAGATCACAGTGTTTATAACATGGGATCTCCATCATGTGCTATGAGACATTCTGCTATCGTTCCAAAAGCAGACATAGCTGGATTTCTTCACTATATCCTACCAGATGTTAAAAATAAAAAGTTTGACGATTATCCCTATGGGGAAAGCGTTGCTATGGCAATCAAACTAGCATTAGATAATGGCAAAAAACACATATCATTTAGCAATAAAGACAAAACGCTAGATGCAACACTTGCCAAACTGGTAAAAGATGGAGTATTGAAGGAGAATTGGGGAAACTATGAGATCCAGAAATCCCTACCAGCACCTTTAGTCGAATCATTCACAGTCAAGATTCTTGATTGAGTTTGGTTGCTGCCAAAATTTTGGCAATATAAAAACTATCTATAATATCCGTAACAGGATTAGATAGTGTTTTTTGTGACAATACAGATTTCAAATCAACTCTAGTTTCTGCTTCAAAACAATCAAACATCATTTGTTTGTCTGCATTACCTTTACCGGTTGCGATTTTCTTCACCCGGCTTGGTTCTATAACGCTAAGAGGAATAGCATTCTTGTATAGTTTGTGTTTTAGTATACCAACATTTTCTGCTAGATTAAATATTCGTCCTGTTGAGTTATACGCATAACCTTCTAAGGAAACTTCGGCTGCACCTATGCAGAGATTTAAAGCCCATGATGATATAGTATCAAATCTTTCTGTGTCACAATTATAGTCACAAAAAGGTTCACCATGAATATTATTTAAAAATGTATTCGCATACTTTTTAACATCAGTTAAAAAATAAAATTGACAATTTTCAAAACAGAATGGTCTCCGTGTATCAAACATACAGATACAGGGAGAGTTCATTGAATAATCTATACCAACAATTGTATGAAACATCCTATTATTTATAGGATGTTAATTTATTTGTTTGTGTGATCTTCGCAATATTTGACTAATTGTTTTAATTCGTTTAAACTAGCATTAGATTTTAAAGTATTAGCTTTAAAAGAAATAATAGCAATATTGTTTTTCTCATAGCCTTTAGTATTATCAATTCGATCTATAGACGGTAGATATGGCGAATTAGACGGACCAAAAAGAATAATCGGTATTCCTAATACAGGACATACTTCTGGAATAACAATATCAGATTCTTCGATATCAAATTTTATATTTTTACGCTTTGATCTAGTTCTTGCACCTGTGAGTAGAGAACGAATTGGGTTGTCGTATCTTCTAAGTCTCGAAGCATATGCTTCACATGATCTACAAGCACCTCTTTTTTTTCTAAAGTGTTTATGTGCTTTATTTTTTTTACAAAAGATACATAATTTTTTTACTTGTTTCTTTGCCATGATTTATATTTTTGCAATAAGTAATCCAATGATTGCAATCATACATCCTATTATTGTTTTCATATCAAATTTGACATTATATAACATAATGGGGAATACAACACATAATATTGTAGCCCCCACATCCCATATAATATTTGTAATCAAAAGATCTTTAGGTGTTTTAATGTTACGTATTAAAAAATACCAACCATTGGTACTAATGAATGCAGCCAACATACATAATCCATAAACTATCCAAGGCTTATCATCATATGATTTAGAATAGCATATATCAGCATAGATCCAATTTGCTATACTGATACCGATCACAGATAATAGAATTAACATAACCATAATTGAAACTCCTCGGGCTGGATTCGAACCAGCGACATCGAAATTAACAGTTTCGCGCTTCTACCAACTGAGCTACCGAGGAACATGATTTATACTACCTGACAGCCACCTGCACTGCAAGCAAATTCTTTAGCAGATTCTGTGTTGTCTTCCATCTCATATTTCATGAGATCATTGAAGTTAACCTTGACCTTTGGGTGGGCTGCATAAGTTGCAGAATCAATTTGCTCAAACGGTGCCTGAGCATATGTATGATTGTCACCACCTGGTAAGAATGCAATACCGGTTGCCATATCAAAGTTCTCCCATAGCCAATTGCCTACTTCAAGGAATTCACTGTCCTTATAGTTGACGGTAACAGAAGGCTTGTGATGACAGTAATGTTCTTGATATGTTTTCCACAGATCAAGATGGTCAAGTGCACGAAGATCTTCTGTAGTAACAGTACCACGAGGAGCCTTCATTGCAAAAGTAAATACGGCAGTAGAAGTTGGGTTTATCACA
>Ga0114975_10001474_pt1 | contig 16753 bp, 13 predicted proteins | sample S_130626_EF_Meta_FD_87031 | JGI IMG/M metagenome (GOLD analysis project Ga0114975, IMG submission 87031) | Freshwater microbial communities from Lake Simoncouche, Canada to study carbon cycling - S_130626_EF_MetaG | ecosystem: Environmental > Aquatic > Freshwater > Lake | place: Lake...
ACGGTTGTGCCCTCGAGTTCGTTGGTGCCCGTCAATGATCCGACGCTTCTGTTCACCAACTCCGGAATGGTCCAGTTCAAGGACGTTTTTCTGGGCCGTGAGCAGCGACCCTATCGTCGAGCAACCACGGCACAGCGCAGCGTGCGTGCCGGTGGCAAACATAATGATCTTGAGAACGTGGGCTACACCGCCCGCCACCACACGTTCTTCGAAATGCTGGGTAACTTCAGTTTTGGAGATTATTTCAAGCGCGATGCAATTCAGTTTGCCTGGGAACTGTTGACCCAGGTTTATCGATTGCCTGTGGAAAAACTCTGGGTCACGGTCTATGCCGAAGATGAAGAGGCCTATGACCTTTGGGCGACGATGATTGGCGTCCCACCCGAGCGGATCGTTCGCATTGGCGACAATAAAGGCGCGCGCTATGCGTCGGACAACTTCTGGCAGATGGCCGAAACGGGGCCGTGTGGTCCATGTACTGAAATCTTTTTTGACCATGGTCCCGAGGTCGCTGGCGGCCCCCCAGGATCTCCGGACGAGGATGGAGATCGGTATATCGAGATCTGGAACCTTGTGTTCATGCAGTACGAACGCGACGCGGCCGGAACGCTCACGCCGTTGCCAAGGCCCTGTGTGGACACGGGGATGGGGCTGGAGCGACTCGCGGCGGTCCTGCAGCACGTACATTCCAATTATGAAATTGATCTGTTCCAGGCCCTGATCGCCGCCGCGGGGCAGGCAACCGGGACCACCAACCTGGCCTCACCCAGCCTGCGGGTGATCGCAGACCACATCCGTGCCTGCGCCTTTCTTGTGGTGGACGGGGTGATCCCGGGCAATGAGGGGCGGGGCTATGTGTTGCGCCGCATCGCCCGACGCGCCATGCGCCACGGCCACCAGCTGGGGGCTCATGGCCTGTTTTTTCATCAGTTGGTCGACGCGCTTGATGTTCAGATGGGAGACGCCTATCCAGAGTTGCGTGCGGCGCGCGCCAATGTCAAAGCAGTGCTGCGTCAGGAAGAAGAACGGTTTGCTGAGACCCTGGCGCACGGCTTATCCATCCTGGAAGCGGCGCTGCAGGGTGGCGCGAAAACGCTCGACGGCGAGACAGCCTTCAAACTCTATGACACGTATGGATTTCCGCTCGACCTGACCGCTGATGTCTGCCGCGAACGCGGCGTCTCGGTCGATGAGCCCGGCTTTGAGCTGGCGATGAGTCGTCAGCGGGAGCAGGCGCGGGCGGCCGGTAAATTTCGTGCCGATGCCGCCCTGGCATTCGAGGGTCGAGAGACAACATTCGTCGGCTATGAGCGCCTTGAGCAGGTCACGACGATACGTGGCCTTTTTGTCGGCACCACGCCGGTCCCGTTCATCGAGGGCGACTCGATTGCGGCCGTGATCATTCTGGAGACCAGCCCTTTTTATGCGGAGAGTGGCGGTCAGGTCGGAGATCAGGGGGCGCTCCTGTCGCCCGACCTCGCGCTGCAGAGCCTCGAGGGCGCCCCGGGCGGGTCAGCGCCCAGTGGTGCGTTCGAGTTTGTCGTTGAAGACACGCAGAAAGTGCGCGCCGACGTTCTGGGGCACCACGGCATCCTGCGCAACGGGCGGCTGGCGGTCGGGGATCGCGTACTCGCCCGGGTGGACCTCGTGCGGCGGGAGGCGATTCGTAACAATCATTCGGCGACCCATCTGCTGCATTCGGCCTTGCGCGAGATCCTGGGACCGCACGTCGCCCAGAAAGGGTCGCTTGTAGATGATCAGCGGACCCGCTTTGATTTCTCGCATCATTCCTCGCTCTCGCATGAGGAGATCCGCCGCATTGAGACCTGGGTCAACACGGCTATCCGGGCCAATGTGCCAGTGACGGTGCGGTTGATGGCATTTGATGACGCCGTGGCAGCGGGCGCGACGGCCCTTTTCGGTGAAAAATATGCAGCCGAGGTGCGGGTGTTGGGTATGGATCGCTTCTCGACCGAGTTGTGCGGCGGCACCCATGTGGGACGAACCGGCGATATTGGTTTTTTCAAGATTCTGACCGAAGGTGGGGTTGCGGCGGGCGTGCGCCGCATCGAGGCGACCACCGGTGCTGGTGCGCTCATACAGGTGCAGGCACTGGAAACCCGGCTGGTTGACGTGGCGGCAGCGCTCAAGTCGGCACCCGATGACATCGGTGCCCGGATCGCTCAGGTGCTGGCCGACGCGCGGGCGCTCGAAAAAGAACTCGGGCGCCTGAAGTCCAAGTTAGCGGCCAGTGCAGGGAGTGATCTGGCTGCACAGGCAGTCGATGTCAGTGGTAGCGCTGGCGTGATCAAGGTGCTCGCTGCGCAACTCGAAGGCGTCGATGCCGGGCAGTTGCGTCAGACGCTGGATCAGTTGAAAACCCGTCTGGGTTGTTCAGCGATCGTGCTCGCCGCCGTCAACGAAGGCAAAGTGCAATTGGCTGCTGGCGTGACTGCCGATGCGATCGGTCGGGTCAAGGCCGGTGAACTGGTCAATTTTGTTGCCCAGCAAGTCGGTGGCAAAGGCGGCGGTCTGCCGGATCTGGCGATGGCGGGTGGTACCAATCCGGCTGGACTGGAGGGAGCGCTTGCATCGGTGGCCGAGTGGGTTGCCCAGCGTGCTTGAGGAGAACCAAGAATGAAACCGACCGACGGCCAATATGATCTCGAGGTGGATGCCCGCCATCTCAACTGCCCCCTGCCAATATTAAGAACCAAGAAAGCCTTGAGTCAGCTTGAGAGCGGACAGATGCTGAAGGTCATGGCGACCGATCCTGGAAGCCAGCGCGACTTCGAGGCCTTTGCCCGCCAGACTGGCAATGAACTGGTGGGTTCAAGCCAGAGTGGCGAGGAGTGGACCTTTTTTCTAAAGCGACGTTGATCCGACCGTGATCCGTCGCTGATCAGTCGTCGGCAGATTCAGGCCCGTCCCCCTCCGCGTCTGCGAGGATCGACTCCGGAATCTCGACGTCAAAGAGCGCCATACATTCGGGCGGTACCCAACTGCAAGGCGCGCTCACCGGCGCGGGCGATCGCGTGGCCACATGGCGGATGACGCTCAGCGGGCCTTCCCGGCTGCGCATGCGTTCCGTAATCCGGGCAAGCTGTTTTTCAGCCTCCTGAGCGTTCAGGTGGCTTGCACGCTCCTGCCCGTCGACTGTGATGCGAAAAAAATGCGATTCGATCCCCGCATGTGTATGCAGTTCGATCAGCGTTCGAGCCGACATCCAGAACTCCCTTCAAGCGTAAAAGACGCTCAAAGCATCGCCGTCGGATCGAACAAAGTCGCGGGGTTTTTTCTTCTATCTTGGTAAAAAATGTAACCGTTGGTTTCGGTTCGGGTTGGAGCGATGGGGCTGAATTCTTTCAGCCCTGTCCGTGGTTGACCTGGACAAGTTGTTCGCGCATCCGCTCCAGCGCTATCCCGAACTCCGCCACCCGACGCCTCTCCTGTTCGACCACCGTAGCGGGTGCGCGCGCAACGAAGCCCGCATTGTCGAGCTTGGCCTGAGCTTTGGCGATCTCTCCGACCAGGCGGTGGATTTCCTTACTGAGACGCTCACGTTCAGCATCAAGATTGATTTCGATCTGAAACATCAGTCGCGCTTCACCCACGAGCTGCACAGGAGCCCTGGCACCCGCAGGAAGTACATCCACAACCGTCACCGTATCAATCCGCGCCAGCGCCCGCAGGCTGGGGGCGAAGGCCTGCAGGCGTTCACGCCCAGTCGCGCTGGCATGCGCCAGGACAAGAGGGACCTTCTGCGTGGGCGCAATGGCCATCTCGCCACGCAGTGCCCGGCAGGCGTCAATCATGGCCTTGAGCTCGCCGACCCAGGCCTCGGCATCCGTATCGACCCGGTCGGGTTCTGCCACCGGGTAGCGTTGGGTCATGACCGAGTAACGACGCTCAGCCAGTGCGAGGTCCAGCTCTGGCCCCGTCAGGGTCTGCTCACCCCGTTCGCCATAGCGATGGGCGAGCGGTGCCACTTTTTGCCACAGTTCTTCGGTGATGAACGGAATGATCGGATGGGCCAGGCGTAGCACGGTTTCGAGGACCCGGAGCAGGGTGCGGCGGGTGGCGCGTGCAGCCGCAGGGTCGGCAGCCTGGGCATCGGGCTGAAGCTGGACTTTGGCCAGTTCAAGATACCAGTCACAGTATTCGTTCCAGACAAATTCATAAATTGCGCGGGCTGCGTTGTCAAAGCGATAGTCGGTGAGTGACTGCGCAACCTCGGTTTCGGTGCGCTGCAGCGCTGAGACGATCCAGCGATCTGCTGGCGTGAATCGTAGATAGGGACTGGCCGCTTCGGGGGCACATTGGGCCGCAGTGTGCGTCTGCAGCCCGCAGTCCTGACCTTCGCATTGCATCAGTACGAAGCGGGTCGCGTTCCAGAGCTTGTTGCAGAAATTCCGATAGCCCTCACAGCGATTGAGATCGAAGTTCAGCGTTCTGGCGAAGGTCGCCATCGATGCGAAGGTAAAGCGCAGGGCATCGGCGCCAAAGGCTGGAATGCCGTTTGCATAGTTCTTGCGCAGCGCCCGCTCGACCTTTTCCCGGTGGTCGGCGCGCATCAGGCTGGTCGTACTTTTCGCGATCAGGGTCTCCAGATCGATCCCATCGATGAGATCGAGCGGGTCGATCGTGTTGCCCTTGGATTTGGACATCTTCTGGCCCTCGGCATCGCGAACGATGGCGTTGACATAGACATCGCGAAACGGAACTTCCCCCGTGAGGTGCATGGTCATCATCACCATCCGCGCAACCCAGAAGAAAATGATGTCAAAGCCTGTGACGAGAACGTCGCTGGGCAGGTAGCGATGGAGTTCTGGGGTGTCTCGGGGCCAACCCAGCGACGAGAACGGAACCAGTGCCGATGAGAACCAGGTGTCCAGCACATCGGGGTCGCGCACCAGCGGGCTGTCGGCCGGATAGCCCGCTGCCGTGGCTTTGGCACGCGCCTCGGCCTCATCGCGTCCGACATGCACCCGGCCCTGGTTGTCATACCAGGCGGGGATCTGGTGTCCCCACCAGAGTTGTCGCGAGATACACCAGTCCTGAATATTCTCGAGCCAGTGACGATAGGTGGTCGTCCAGTGCTCGGGGTGAAACCGGATCTTGCCGGAGGTGACGGCCTCGAGCGCGACTTCCGCGATTGAGCGACCGGGGAAGCGGGACCCAGAGTGTTGCGTTTTGGTGGTTGCGACAAACCATTGGTCGGTCAGCATCGGTTCGACAATGACACCGGTCCGCCCCGAGCGCGGAACGTTCAGCTTGTGCGGCTTCTCCGACACCAGACAACCGAGGGCGGCGAGATCGACCAGAATCTGCGCCCGTGCCTTGAATCGGTCGAGGCCCCGATAGGCCTCAGGGGCTTCTTCAACGATGTGGGCGTCCAGTGTCAGGATGTTGATCGCTGGCAGTTGATGCCGCTCACCGATCTTCCAGTCATTGAAATCATGGGCTGGTGTGACCTTGACGCAACCGGTGCCAAAGGCTGGGTCAACATGGGTATCAGCGATGATCGGGAGCTCACGACCGACCAGGGGAAGTCGCAGTTTTTGTCCGATCAGGCTGGCGTAGCGGGGATCTTCCGGGTGGACTGCAACGGCGACATCGCCCAGCATGGTCTCCGGTCGGGTGGTTGCAACGACCAGGGAGTCCAGAGAACCTTGCGGGTTGAGTAGCGGGTAGCGGATCTCCCAGATCTTGCCATCCTCTTCTTCGCTGTCGACTTCAAGATCAGAGACCGCAGTCATCAGGGTAGGGTCCCAGTTGACCAGACGTTTACCGCGATAAATCAGGCCCTGCTCGTGCAGTCGGACGAAGGTCTCAACCACCGCTGTGCTCATGGCGGAGTCCATCGTGAAGTAGCCCGCCTGCTGGCCTTCCGAATCCGCGAAGGTCCAGTTGGCGCTCGTCCCCAGACGGCGCATCTGACGGGTGATGGTCGAGCCGCTCTCCTGTTTCCAGGACCAGACGCGTTCAAGAAATGCTTCGCGACCCAGGTCATGGCGGGTGAGGCCCTGCGCCTGCAACTGTCGCTCGACCACGATTTGCGTGGCAATCCCCGCATGATCGGTACCCACGACCCAGTTTGTAGCGTCGCCCTTCATCCGGTGATACCGGATCAGGGTGTCCATCAGCGTCTGCTGAAACGCGTGCCCCATGTGGAGCGTCCCAGTGACATTGGGCGGGGGCAACTGGATGCAGTAGCTCGGTCGGGCGGTGGCGTTCTCTGGCGCCTGGCCAGCACCCTCATGTGGCTGCGCCGCGGGCAGGGGCGGTGACTGAAAGAGTCCGCGCGACTCCCAGATCGGATACCAGCAGGCCTCAATGTCGGCGGGTTCAAAACTCTTGGCAAGCGAATTCATGGTTGGGCAGGTCGGGGGTTACCGACTTCATGGGTATGGATCGGATAACCGCGATCGCGATAAAAACGCCATCGATCGCGGGCGGACGATCGGTCCGTGGGGTCGGTCGACACCAGTTCAATCAGTCGTTCGTAGCGGCTGAAATGGGCTGGGGGTTCGGCGCCATCCCCGATCAGACTGACCAGGATCGATCGATCTGGGCGCTCGATAGGGGTGCTGCTCAGAAGGATCGGAGTGTCCGGCGCAAGTGGATCCAGGGCGGGCACGTGGGGGATGAATTCAGTCGGCGAGAAGGACCAGAGCAACTGATCCCACTGCGCGAGCAGTGCGGCATCGGGGCACCAGAAGGTCGCCCGCTCGCCGCTTCGCACGATTTTTCGTGCGAGCCGGCAAGCGTAGTCCAACCGATCGGGAAGATTAAAGTGGAAGTCGATCCGGGTCATTCAGCGGCGCGACTGGCGCGCTTGCGCGCAACGGCCTTGGCCGGCTTGGCTGGGGTAGCGGCAGCCTGCGCGCGGTCCATCAAAAACCGGGTCAGCATCGGAACGGGGCGCCCGGTTGAACCCTTGGCCGCACCAGATTTCCAGGCCGTACCAGCAATATCGAGATGGGCCCAATCGTAACCCTTGGCAAATCGTGCCAGAAAACAGGCTGCCGTAATCGAGCCTCCGGGACGCCCCCCGATATTGGCCATGTCCGCGAAGGGGCTCTTGATTTGCTCCTGATATTCGTCATCGAGAGGCATCCGCCAGCAGGTATCGAGCATGTCCTTACCCGCCCGCAGGAGGTCCTGCGCGAGCGTATCGTTTTGGCTGAACAAACCGCTGTGGTGATGGCCCAGCGCGATGACGCAAGCGCCCGTGAGGGTCGCGAGGTCGATCACGGTCGACGGTTCAAAGCGCGCGACGTAGGTCAGCGCATCACACAGAATCAAGCGTCCCTCTGCGTCGGTGTTGAGGATCTCGATCGTCTGCCCTGACATGCTGGTGACGATATCGCCCGGTTTGACCGCACGCCCGCTTGGCATGTTTTCAGTCGCGGGAATCACGGCGACGATATTCATGGGCAGCTTCATCGCTGCCACCGCGCTCATGGTGCCCAGGACCGCACTGGCGCCAGACATGTCGTATTTCATCTCGTCCATGGCCTCGCCAGGCTTGAGCGAGATGCCGCCGCTGTCAAAGGTGACGCCCTTGCCGACCAGAGCGATCGGCGCAGCGCCGCGCTCGCCACCGCGCCACTCGAGCACGATCAGTTTTGGCGGCTCATCCGAACCCTGTGCGACCGCCAGCAGGGATCCCATGCGCAGGGCTTCCATCTGCTTTCGTTCAAGGATCTGAACCTTGAGGCCGCTGCGACGGGCTAGGGCGCGGGCTTCATCGGCGAGGACGGTCGGGGTGCACAGATTGCCAGGGAGGTTCCCCAGGTCGCGCGCCAGGGCGACGCCATCGGCGATCGCCAGGCTGCGATCCAGACTATGGCTGGCGGTCGGGGCATCGGTTGGCGAGACGGCGATCCCAATAGCGTCGGGTTCGCGACGTGTTTCGCGTTTACTGCGCAGCCGATCGAAGCGATAACTCACATCGCGCGCCGCGAGGATCTGCACCTGCACATTCCATTCGATACCGCGGTCGCCCGGAACGCCCACGTCGACTTCAGCCAGGAAGGACAACACTGAGTGCGCCCCGGTCGCGAAGGCCGCCCGGAACGCTGTTTTGCAGGCCTCTTGAAAACCGCGCTCGGTCGGTGTTTCTTGGGTGCTGGCACCATCCAGGCTTGCCTTGCTGGCTGCGGCCTTGCGCTTTGCGTTTTTGGGATTGGCTGCATTCCGGTTGGCGACTGTGGCCACCAGCAGGATCCGCTGGATCTCGGTGTTGCCTGGAATCAACAGGACCGAGTTGGCGGCATCGGCTAAATCCCCGCGTTCGAGAGCGGCAGTCAGTGCCCCATCCAGAAGTGCGTCGAGGGCCTGTCCAGCCGTCCCCAGGTGATGGCCTGCAAATACCGGAACGATCGCGCAGCCAGTTCGCGTCTGGGCAGGGCTCGCGCGGCGACGGGCGTTCGGTCGGGGTTTGGGTTCGGCCGGGTGGAGGGGTGGTTGCGAAGCTGGGTGGGACCCGAAAAGCCCCGAGGTCTCTATGCTAAATTGCATCGTAGTGCCTGACGTCTGGCGTTGAACGAAACCATTGATTATAGGCGTCGATGCTCTTTGAGAAATCGCTCCGTCGCGACATCACCAATCTGGCGGGGGTGGTGTTCGCCTCCCTGTTCGCGATTTTTCTGACGACATCGGTCATCCGACTGCTCGGCCGAGCCGCCGGGGGCAAGATCGACACGACCAGCGTGCTGCCCTTCATCGCGTATTCCTCGGTTGTCGCGCTTCCCGCATTGATGGTCCTGACGCTCTATGTTGCGGTGCTGTTGGCGGTCGGTCGGGCGTGGCGGGATTCTGAGATGGTGATCTGGTTCTCAGCTGGCCGTAGCCTGGGCGCATGGATCGGTCCGGTCGCCCGACTGGCAATCCCCTGGGTCGTGCTGATTGCGATGATTTCCTTCGTGTGAGCCCCTTGGGCCAATCGGCAGATGACGGATTTGCGCCAACGCTTCGATGCCCGCGAGGACGTCGCCCAGATCGCGCCAGGGCGCTTTCGCGAGTCAGTGGCGGCTTCGCGCGTTTTTTTCGTTGAATCGGTGGATGAGTCCCGCGGGACGGTCGGCAATGTGTTTGTCGCCAGCCGACGGGGTGATGCCGTCACGGTGATCGCATCGGCTGCCGGTCGGATTGAGCAGGCCGGTTCCGAACGATTCCTGGTCCTGGAAAAGGGGCGGCAGTACGATGGGCCTCTCAGCCTGGCACCGCTGGCTCCAGTCGTGGCGGGTGAGCGGGATGACGGGCGCAGTTTTCGGGTGCTCGAGTATGAACGGTATGGCCTGCGGCTTGAGCAGGCTGAATCGCCCACACCCGAGCGGATTGCACGAAATCTGGAAACCATGGAATTGCTCCGTGACCCGACTCGTTGGAATCTGGGAGAGCTCGCCTGGCGCTTCGGACTGCCGATGGCTGCGGTGTGGATGGTGCTGTTGGCGATTCCGCTGTCCTACGTCAATCCGCGCACGGGACGAACCGGAAATCTGATCGTCGCGCTATTGGCCTGCATCGTTTACTTCAATCTCTTGACCATTGGTTCGGTCTGGATTGCGCAGGGCAAGGCCTCCGTGGTCGCGGGCACTCTCCTGCCGCATTTGGCGTTGGCGCTGACGGTTGCCTGGCTTTTTTCGCGTCACCTCAGGCTCGAGTCCTTTCCTCGCTGGTTACTGCGCCAGCTTCGGGGGCGATGGGGGCAAAGCCCGGCGGGGGCGTCCGAGGGGTCGCACTTGTGACGATCCTTGGGCGTTATCTTTCTCGGGAAATTTTCCAGGCAACCTTGATGGTGCTGGGCGGGTTTCTTGGCCTGTTCGGATTTTTCGATCTATTCGAAGAACTGGAAAATATTGGTCGTGGTAACTACCGGCTGGTCGATGCCCTGACCCGGGTTGTTCTGGCCATGCCGTCCCATATTTATGAACTGATGCCGATCGCTGTTCTGATCGGCGCAATCTGGGCGCTGGCGATGTTTGCCCAGAATGCCGAGTTCACAGCCATGCGGGCGGCCGGTCTCGGGCGCATGAAGGCGATGCGGGAGTTGCTCGCGCTGGGCCTGGTCTGCGTTGGCGTGACGGCCCTGTTCGGGGAAGTGCTTGCGCCACCGGCTGAGCGTCTGGCCCAGAGCCTGCGTTTGGGTGCCATGGGCGCAAGCCTGAGCGCCGAATTTCGATCCGGCATCTGGGTCAAGGACACCCTTCGTGACGACGCGGGCGAGCTTCGGAGAATCCGTTTCGTCAATGTCGCCCAGGTTCGCCCGGATGCCACTCTGCGGGAACTGCGGGTTTATGAATTCGATCCCCAATTTCGATTGCGGGCACTCCTGCTCGCTGCTGAGGGTCGCTATACCAGCGATGGGCAGTGGCTCTTGACCGATGTGGTGGACACGCAGCTCGAAGTGCAAGCATTGGCCCTTTCGCCTGGGCTCAATGACACCGGGGTGGCACACGCCAACCGGGTTCAGGTTGCCGAGAAAATCTGGAATTCCGGGCTCGACCCCTCGATCGTCAGCGTTCTGCTGGTCCAGCCAGAGCGCATGTCGGCACTTGATCTGCTCCACTACGTCCAGCATTTGCGTGAGAACCGCCAGCAGGTGAGTCGTTATGAAATTGCGCTCTGGAAGAAAATCATCTATCCGTTCGCAGGGCTCGTCATGTTGGCCCTGGCGCTGCCCTTCGGCTATTTGCAGACGCGTTCGGGTGGCATCGCGCTGAAAGTGTTCTCGGGCATCATGCTGGGCGTTGCCTTCCATTTTCTGAATGGACTGGCTTCCCACCTCGGGCTTCTGAATACCTGGCCCGCCTGGATCGCAGCCATGGTCCCCAGCGCCTGTGCGCTTGCACTCGCTCTCGGCTTGCTGGCCTGGGTCGATCGTGCGCGCTGATCTTTTTTTGAGGTTCCTCTGATGCCAGTTCCTGCTGTCATTCTCTTCGCCCATGGGGCCCGCGACCCAGCGTGGGCGAACCCGTTTCACGCGTTACGCGACGCGTTGCTGCGTGCTCAACCTGAGAGGCGTGTCGAGATCGCCTATCTGGAACTGATGAGCCCGAGCTTGCCGGACCTGGTGGCAGAGCTTGCCGGGCAGGGGCACGGTGAGATCGTTGTCGTTCCGGTCTTTCTCGGCCGTGGCGGACATCTCCGACGCGACTTTCCCGTGCTGATGGAACAGGCTAAAGCCCTGACGCCTGGGGTGTCGCTGCGCGCGACACCCGCCGTCGGCGAGTTGCCAGCCGTTATCGCAGCGATGTCCGGCGCTATTTTGGGCGTAATCGAGACCAGCGTCGGTGGCCATGGATCGGGCGCCGGGTTCAGCGACCCGGTCATCGAGTCCTGACTCTCGGTGATTACCCGATGTTGATGGCAAATGGCGTCGAAATGAGCCCGGATCGCGGGTTTTTCCGGGGGGCCTATCCGTGGACGAAACCTCGTTGCTTGGATAGGATCTCGTCCATGTGCTGCGTCTATGGTGACCTTCGGGGAGGTTTCGAAGCGATTGGCCTGACGCAGTGGGCGGAGTTCGAGGAGGAGGAGAGGCAGCTCGACTGCCATTTCAAGGCGCACAGCAATGTGCGCCTTTTTTCTTCGCGCTTGCCATGAATCCTCCGATCCGTATTACCGTCGTCGGAGCCGGATCGGTGGGCGGCGTGCTGGCTTTTCGGCTGGCTCGCGCCGGGCATGTGGTGTCGGTGATTGCGCGTGGTGACCATCTGGGGGCGATTCAGGCGCGCGGGTTGACCCTGATCGAGGGATCAGATCGCCCAAACCCGAACCCCCGGCCCGATACGATTGCCATGCAAGCCAGCGACGATCCGGCCGTGCTGGCCCGGGCAAGCGGTCCATCGGACCTGATCATCATCGCGTTGAAAGCCCATTCAATCCCGCAGATGCTGCCCCGTCTGAGTCCTCTGCTGCAGGATCAAACACGGGTTGTCGCGGCCATCAATGGCGTACCGTGGTGGTATTTCAATGGCCATGGTGGCCGCCATGCGGGTCGCCCGTTACAGACCCTGGACCCCGACGGTCGAGCTGCACTGGCCATTGACCCTTCGCGTTTGGTGGGTTGCATCGTGCACCTGTCCGCTGAAGTCCCCGCGCCCGGGGTCGTTCGCCATACCGCAGGCAAGCGTCTGATCCTGGGCGAAGTCCTGGATCCGGAGACGGATGGCGGCAAGGCGTCCGGTCATGATTCGGGGCGGTTGCGCAGACTGGATGCCGCCGATATCGCGGCGCTCTGCGGGGCTGCTGGATTCACGGCTGAACATACTCAGGATATCCGCAGAGAAGTCTGGACCAAGCTCATCGGAAATCTTTCCTTCAACCCGGTCTCGGCATTGACTGGCTTGCGCATGGACGGTCTGTGCGCGGATCCTCTCGTATGTGACCTGTTGCGAACCTTGATTGACGAAGGCAAGGCGGTGGCAAGTGCGATGGGTGTCGCGGTGGCCATCGATGCCGACGCCCGAATTGCGATGGCGCGTTCTCTCGGCCCGGTCCGCACCTCGACCCTGCAGGATTTTGAGGCTGGTCGCCCCCCCGAACTGGATGCGCTGGTCGGTGCGGTGATCGAACTGGCGCAGTGGTACCAGGTGCCCGTTCCAGCACTCCGTCAGGTCCATGCCCTGGCGCAGGCCAAGGCACGGGCGCTGGGTTTGTATGGCGCTCAAGGGGTTGCATGACGGCCGAGCCGCCGTCCAGGATGACGGGTCGGATGCTTGTTCAGATGCTTCTGATGGGTGGCTCTGTTCTGATAACGTAAGCGGGGAGCGCGTGCGAGCATCCGCTTTGTTGCGTGTCTGCCGGAGCGCCGTCCTGCCTAGCTGACCGAATCACTTTCTGCGACCTTACCCTCAAGCAGTGCCAAATGAATAATCTCCCGAACAGCCCGACGAACGCCGCGAGGACCAGCCCTGTAAGCCGTGGCCCGGTCCTCAGTCCGCCGCTACCCAAACGGCCCCTTCCTCCTGCGCCGACGCCGCCATTTGCGGCGCTGCTGAGCGCGGGTGAGATCAGCGTGCCGGAGTGGATCGGACGCGTGCGGCTGGCGGCGGCATGCCGCCTGATGGCGAAACTGGGTTGGGAAGAACCGCTGATTACGCAAATCACCTTGCGGGTCCCGGGAAGCCACGGTGCCGTGATCCTAGTCCCCGCCTTCGGCGTCCCCTTGGGCGAGGTGGGCGTGAGTGATCTCGTGCGGATTGCACCCGACGGCACAGCCTTCCCGCCTTTGCATGGCGAACGACTCGAGGGTGCGACACCCTCAGTCGACTTGGCCGGCTTGCGTCCGCATCTTGCCCTTTACGCTGCCCGCCAGGATGTGCAGTGCGTATTGCGCATCCATACCCCGGCCGCGCTCGCAGTGGCTTGCCAGGGTGAAGGCTTGCGGATTGACAATGCCTGGGGGGCGCAGCTCGCGGGACGCATCGCGAGCCATGATTTCGGCGGACTCGACTTCGAAGACGCAGAATGCGCTGACCTTGTGAAAGACCTCGGGGTACGCGAGGTATTGATCCTTCGCAGTTATGGTTTTCTGGTCGTCGGTTCCGGACTCGAATCTGCCTGGCACACACTGTCGGTGCTCGAGCGTTCCTTGGAAGCGCAGGTGGCGACCGAATCGATGAGCGGTGCGAATGAGCCGCTCACCCCGAACATGGCGCGCCGGTGTGCCGAGACCTTCCTGGCCCTGGATCCCAGGGTTGTGGAAATGGGCTTCGATCGGGCCCTTGGAGGCGCCGGAATTCGACTCGTGGATGTACTGACAGGGCACTGAATGGCCTGTCCTAAAGGCCTGTCCTAAAGGGCCCGTTCTGGGCCCTTTAGCCGACGAGTCTTGCAACACAGTCGGCACTGCGAGGCCGCGCCCTTGATCGCCCTAACGTGACGGCGGGGCAGGCGCTTGCAGGGATGAGGCCGAAAAGTCAGATCTGGGGCCCTGAGGCATCGCGATCGGAGCCGGTGACGCCAGATTCGGTGCATCCGGTTGCCGGGGCGAGGAGGGCGTCAACGGTGTGAAGCCCTGGATCGGGAACGCTGGCCGGGTTAATCGGAATGGGATGCCGGTGTACTTGAACGTTCCATCGGGCAGAATCTTTGGCTCTGCCATGCAGCAGCGGATGTCGGCAACAGCACGCTCAGGGCCGATGCCCAATAGTAGGGCGATCGCTAGCGTCAAACCACAGGCCGCCACGTTGCCACGGCTTCGCCAGCGCAATGCCGCATACGACGGGCTGGCCCTTTCGGGCCTGCTGGCTGCGAAGCTGGGGTTCACGGCAGAGTCGGACGCAGACAGAGCGCGATAGCGGCACGCGTCAGGGGGTGATTGTCATTCAGGGGTGCGGCGACCACCGTGAAGTGATCGGTGCCAGGCATCGGGATATCTTCCAGAAAGTTATTCGGCCAGTGTTGCGCGATGAGCTGATTCTGCCGTTTGAACTCGCTGCTTTCCGATCCGCCCACGGCGGTGATCGCCGGGCATCCCGATTGAGGCGGCAGGTATGCTGCACTCAGGCGAGCGACCGAGGCAGCGTCGAGTTTCAGGTCGCCATTGACGAACGGAGCCGATAAGAGGGGCTCCAGATCGTAGATCCCGCTGACGAGCAAGGCCGCTTTGGCCAGGTCGGGAGGGAGGTCGGTCGCCCACATTGGCCATTGGGCGCAGAGCAGCATCGCCGCGAGATGGGCACCGGCGGAATGACCGCCGACCGTGATCAGTTCGCGGTCGAATGCGAACGTATCGGTACTGCGGTAGAGCCAGGTGCAGGCCTCCATCAATTGGCGCACGATGTCCTCAATCGAGACCTGCGGACAGAGCGCATAGTTCACCACTGCGACATCAATGTGCGCAGCCAGAAAGGGGCCCGCGACCCATGAAAAATCATGCTTGTCGAGCGAGCGCCAATATCCGCCGTGAATGAAGACGAAGAGCGGCGCGCCGGGTACCCCAGAGCTGAAATAATCCAGCGTCGACCCGTCCGACTCCGCATAAGCGCAGTGCAGGTGCGTTCCCGGATCGTTCTGATGAATATTCCGGAATTGTTTGCCCGCGTCGGCCCAGCGCTTGAAAATGGCCGCGTGCTCGGGCACCAGGAGGCGGTTGTTGTATTCGCGTTCGCAGAATTCGACCGAATAGGACATAGGAGATCTCGCGTGGTGGTCTAACGTGGAAACGGCTAAAACCTGCGGGAAGGCTAGGTCCCCGGCCAATGCTACACTCGTGCGCGAGGGCCGATAGCTCAGCTGGGAGAGCGCTGCGTTCGCAATGCAGAGGTCGGGAGTTCGATCCTCCTTCGGTCCACCAGGATGTTCTGCGAAAAAAATCATTTGAAACGAATGGTGCGGGCCTCATGAGCGGCAGTTGTCGGTTCCTGACGATATCGCCCCAATCCGACTGTGGGGCTTGCTCTGCCGATCTCCCTGATGAACGAACCCTTAACGAATAAGCCACGCGGTGGAACCGAGCTATTGCTCGAGAATCTTCGCAGCTGTGTGCAGCCAGATGCGTTGAATGGCATCAATCTAATCACCAGCAACACAGATCCTTCGCTGCTGAAAGCTGGCGAAATCAATGTGCTCTGGAATCATCATAGTTACGATCAAGCTGCTGTTGCCAATATGAGGCATCAGAAGTATGTTGATGCCATTGATTATTTTGTTTATGTATCGCATTGGCAGTACGAAAAATTCCGGATGGCCTTCAAAATACCGGAAAAAAAATCGATTGTGATCAAAAATGCCATCAAGACAATTGAACTTGTAAAAAAGCCACCCAAGCTAAAACTGATCTATGCCTCGACACCTTGGCGAGGTTTGAGTGTGCTTCTCGATAGCTTCGAACGACTCGACCGGGATCATGTAGAGCTTGATATCTATTCTTCAACGGTCATCTATGGCCCAGAATTTCATCAACAGAATAAATCGACATTCGAGCCACTCTTTGACCGCGCGCGGAGGATGAAAAACGTCAATTACAAAGGGTATGCGCCGAATGAGGAAGTCAGAGTTGCACTCCAGAATGCGCATATCTTGGCTTATCCATCCATATGGCAGGAGACCTCTTGCCTGACCGCAATTGAAGCGGCGATGGCCGGCTGTCAGGTCGTCACGACGAACTTCGGCGCACTCCCTGAAACCCTGGCCGAATGGGCGACTTATGTCAATATTGATGGCGACGAACCGGCCTTGGTTCAACGCTACACTGCCGCATTACAGAAGTCGGTCGACGCGTTCTGGAGTCAGCAGGTTCAGGATCAGCTTCAGGCGCAACACGAGTACTTTAGAAGATTTTATACTTGGGACGTACGCCAGCATGAATGGCGGAATTTTTTTGATTCATTGAAAAAAACGATTCGTCAATGATCTGGTTGACTGGTTTTGCCGGCGCGTACCGATGAGCCAGACTGCCTTGAAAATGTTCCGACGCTGATTGCATCGGATTGAATGAGATCCTATGCCGCGAAGACCCAACATTCGTCCGAACGGGACCGCAGGAGCGCAGGCGCTAAGCAATTCCCGGTTGCTGGCCCAGGGCCTGGAGTTCCATAAGGCGGGGCAAATCGAAAAAGCGGCGAGCCTTTATGCCGAGGTCCTCCGGCGAGAACCCAGGCAGGCCGATGCGCTTCATCTGCTCGGCGTGCTGTTTTATCAGTCGGGTCACAGTGCCCGGGCGATACCACTGATTTCGCAGGCGGTTGCACTCGAACGGGAAAATCCAGTATTTTTTTTGAACCTGGGCAATGCGCTG
>Ga0114975_10001475_pt1 | contig 16751 bp, 15 predicted proteins | sample S_130626_EF_Meta_FD_87031 | JGI IMG/M metagenome (GOLD analysis project Ga0114975, IMG submission 87031) | Freshwater microbial communities from Lake Simoncouche, Canada to study carbon cycling - S_130626_EF_MetaG | ecosystem: Environmental > Aquatic > Freshwater > Lake | place: Lake...
CTTTGATATGTTGAATATTCACAAATGTACTCATACCATACACGGCAATCCAAATCACGAGAATGATCAAGATAATGAAAAATAAGGCATTGGTGAAAGACCACAATTCATGCGGTTCACTGGATGGTTGAAAGAGTGCGGTCACTGATCCCGCTAATGCGCCAGCAGATGCGGTTATACTCTCCATCGTGGATGGGCCGGAATTCTCAGGAACTGGGATTTGACTCGATTCGGCTAGTTTCTCTTGGGAATTCGCTGCGACGCGTGTCAGTAATTCACTTTCTGCCTGCGCATGATTTAGTTTCTGTCTTATCGTACGTGGAGCAGAAGGTGGAGTGGATTCATGATAATTAGGAGGCGGTGATTCACTCATCTTCCTACACTATCAGCCCCACAGATCTTCTTTTTCGCAGTTTATTCTTCATCCTTTTCACTGTCATGATTCATGATAGAACAAAAGTATGTTTATTTTTTATGAAGTTGATGTTCACGGATCCAATCACGATCCTGAGCAAAGATCGTATGCGCATCGGGGGCGGACTTGACAGTTAACTTCGCAACCGCATCCAGTTTATGGTATACATTCAATGCTCCATACACCGACACGGCTTTCTCCAATGCTTTATGACGCAAACGATCCGCAAGACGGTACTGATACCCATATTTAATCAAGTCACCCTTCCGGAGTTTTCCAAAGGTTTTCGTTCCCGCTGGACCACGTGTTTTTACACACGACGCAGGAATATATACTGGATCTGTTTTGGGACGTACCGTATACATCTTTCCCTTACGACGAACCGTAAATCCTGAACGTGTAATACTTTGACGGAACTTACGCGTGTAGCCTTTTCGTTTAACAGTTCCTGGCGGACACGTTATATTCTTACGTGTGGACGACATCTACTCCTCATTCATAAAAGAATTGTCTTGGACAAATGGATAGACATGAAATTGATTTCGAATGTAATGTGTATAAGGAATGGTGTCAGACATTTGATTCGTACTAAAAAATGTTTCTAGCCAATCTAGCGTATTCTGAATAGATTCATGTGTTCCTTTTGGAAATTCGTCCAAATTTATCGCATTCTTTTTCCCATTTTGAGAAATGACCGCTAAGACATAGACCTTATTCACATGCTTCAAATAATCATCTAATAATGAGTTATTCTGGGATTTTTCATCATCCATATCATTTGCTAACACGGTCGCATCATAGAGGTCATGTTTTGTTTTTAGGACATTTTTCGCAAATCCACCATCAATACCTTTCGGTGGTTGATCATTTTGTTTATATTCATCATCATCATCATCTTCCCATCGATCCTCTCCAAAGAAGTCCATTCTATTCGTAGTGCGATACTATTTTGAAACGATCCCATACACAATCAACACTCCCGCAAGAATCAATATAAATGATGTGGGATCTGGTGTTGAGGATCCGGAACAAAATGGCTGAACCAATTGTTTCGTAATTGGCTTTGGAACTGGCGGGTCATATAATGTATTTGCGGTTGCCTGTGATGTGAGCATTGTTAATTGAGTATTTGTTTCATTCATCTGATTTTTGGTAGCATTCTTTCCTCCGGGACCAATGGGAAGTGGCGCAACTTGTTTTGACTTCAATACATTTACAGTAGACGCTGTGTCGTTTGGCATCGCATCTGCGGAACTCATCTCTCTACCGTGTGTTAATATAAAACGCATTTTCTATTCTCTTTCAGATTGCGATGTCGAAACAGAACAAACCACTACCCGCTGTTCAGCGCCAAAGTATCGAAGAAGCCACCGCAGAAGCTGAAGCCCGCCCCATGGATTACAGCCCCGCAGAACGCGCACGTTTTGTTCGTGCCATGGTACAAGATGTTGCCCGTTGGATGGCAGCAGGTGATTCCGAAGAGGTGATTAAGAAGCGCGTGCCTGAGTTTGTGGAACAATATCCAGAACTGTTCAAAAAACTCATTCAAAAACAAGACCTTGCGCCCATTCAAAGCATGCTTTCGATGTTGGATCGTATGGCACAAGGCAGTATCTCACAGCACCAAGCATCGGTTGCTATTGGCAAAAAACTAGTCGATCGTTTTGTGACTCCTCAACTAAACGGCGGCGGTGCGCGTACATCGGGACATTAAATCGAACACACCAATCATAACTTGTTCGTTCATGATGTGTTAAACAGGCACGGATTTGTTCATCATCATTCTTTTCAATCATATCAAAAACTCGCTCCAAATACGCCGTTTGTGTGTGGAACGATTTTTTCCGCAATTGGTCAATGATTACATAGAACGGGTCAGTTGAACGATCTACCTGAAATAGTCTGTCTAAGGGCTGATGATTTTCTACCATGCTACACCACAAACGAAGCACGTCTAGAGCCTGCTCTGAACATCCCATAAATCCCTTTCCAATAAAATAATGTTCAGGATTACATGGACGACTCATTCCTGGTTTATATAATGTCCATTCTTCAAAAAAATGCGAGAGGAAAAACAATAAATCCACCGTGGCATCATCATAAAAATCAAATAACTTTAAGATAAATACACCTCCCATTTTCAATGACTCCACGCCAATCTTAGCAGATGCCAATAATAATGGGAACACCATTTGTTCTTGTTTCGTATAATCACATGAAAAATCAAATCCGCCATCTGCTGTGAACATGTGAACCTTTCCGCCATACTCTGCGTTCGTCGCATAATCAATGAAATATTGCTGATTTTCGGGTTTCATAATATCACCCGTGTCGTCCTCTCCAAAAATAATACGAATGTTCTTATTCTTCTGTAAAAAATAAGTTGCTCGTTTCCATCCAGGAACATTGGTTCGTTTTGACTTGAGTGTCATCGCAATGCTCATATGTATCTTTCGATTGTATTTAGTGGCTTCCTCAAACAATGCTTCAATGAACCCTCCTGGTCCTTCGCACACATGAGCGCTTCGAATGCTCTCCCCTGGAAACATCTGGAAGAAATGAATAAGATCCGCCATCTCAATCATTTTAAAATACGAACGTGAAAGAGGCTTCAAATAACACATTGATTCAGGAAAGTTTGGATACTTCTTTTGTGTATAAACGAGCTCATATGGATTCACAATTTTCTTATAATATTCCCAGTTTCTACCATTTACAAGTGTCTCTTCATAGATATTGATTCGATTTCGACATTGGTGAAGCGACTTTTCTTCCTCACTTCGAATATGTTCTTGTTGATTGGATTCTAGAATCGGTAGCCCAAGTATTTGAGTTCGTTCATACAATCGAATGCTCTCCCAAGAATGATCATGTAGAGCCTGTGATTCCATAACCTATCATGTCTGATGGCCTTTATACCTAATAAAAAATAGTTTGGCGTTGAGTTTGATTATGCTAGAATATTGACTTCAATGTCATCTTCTTCCATCATCGCCTTCGCCTGTGGCATAACCATATTCATCTGGAACTGTGTCTTCGCACATGGGTCCGAGAGCGCCATGCTTGATTCGTCCAGCTGCGACAAATCACCCTCTTCTTCATCCTCCAGTTTATTCCTCTCTACATCAATCTCCTTCAACAACTCAGGCAACATCTGGTCATCCAGCAAGATTTGCGAGAACGCCGTTCCACCACGAATCGCCTGACCCATCATAATATTCGCCGACACACCCGTCACTGGGTCCACCTCGCCAAACAGCGCAGCCTTCAACAGAATCTTCTCCGTTTCCTCAAATGATGCCTTTGCCAGGGTACCAATGTCATTCTTGTTGATGCCATAGCGATCGATTGACATCAGACGACCAAATCGTGTCATCACATCGCACAGCAAACACAAGTGTCGATAGTTCACACCCACACTCTCGAACAGACCATTGATTTCATTGAACAGAATCGCACGAGTCGCCTCAATTCCCAGCACCTCATACACATCCCACACGTTGGTCGAATACAGCTTCGTTCCATCCACCGCAGGGTGATTCATGACCTTGATGAAGTTCGAGCCATCCGTGTCCAGTACAAACTGCTCCACCTGCTCATACTTACCGTTCTTCATCTCCACATACTGCTTGTCATTGCGGAAGGTAACCGCCTTAATGCCTGGCAAACCACGAATCACAATGCTATTCAGCAACTTGTTCTGAAACTTCTTCAAGTTCGTGAAATCATCCAGCTGCGACGACGTGTCACGGTCCTTGTCCGTCTTATTGGGAATACGAATGCGCATGACCAACTTGCTCGAGTTGTAATCACTGTACACTACATTGATGTCTTCACTGCTGAATTGTGTCTTAATAACCGACACAACCTCCTGGATCGAGATGTTACGATTGAACATCTCCTCACGATTGAGCTCCAACCGAAGCACCCACTTCGACAGCGACTCCTTATCCACCTCATCATCGTCCATCAAGCCCTGCTCAAACAACTGGTAGAACTTCATCAGCTCCTTGTCATCTTCCACGACAGTGGTCTCATCCTTCTCATCCCAGTAAATCGCCACCTTATCAGTGATGTTACGCAGGACAGTCAGCTCCAAATCCTGAACCACCTCACGCGCCTTCTCCTTGTTGCTGCGATACTCAGGCTTCATGTAAATCGTCAGGGATGTCGCCTTCGGATTCTGTGTCACCTTCAAGAGTTCACGCAGACGAGGCACACCTCGCGTCACCGCTGACTTGCTCGCTACACCTGCTTGGTGAAAGGTATTCAGTGTCATCTGTGTCGCCGGCTCACCAATTGACTGAGCTGCCACGATACCCACCTGCTCACCTGGCTGAATCCACGACTTCATGTGACCGACCACAATCAGTTCCATCAGGACTTCAAACGCATCCTTTGTGAAGCGCTCCTCGATAATCAGCTTGTGCGGTGCCAAATGGAAACGCAACAGCGCGCACCAAATCTTGTGATGGGGATGCGTGCGGTCCATCACCTTGCGGATACCATCCAATACCATCTTCGGTGTCAAATCTGTCTTCTCCTCCTTGTTCAGAGCAAATCGGTTCTTGATATTAAGAATCCAACGTGCCAGATTGACAGGAGCAAACACACTGCCACCATCCAGCGATTTCTTCTGATACACCTCCTCTACCATCATGAACTGGTCATGAATCAGCTCCTCCACATACTCCGCCAACAGGCCCGCATCATTATCACGAACCACGCCGTCGTTGAGAATGGTGCTCCAATCGACATTACGCATGCCAAACTCCGTTTGAATCGCCTCATGCGACAACTTACCAATCGGATAGCTCTGAATCTCAATCTTCACCGGATTAATCCCATCTTCGCCATAATGGAATTGAATAATGTTGTTGTTTGTATCGCGTACCGTGCCATCATGTTGAACCGTGAGGTCCTCCATCGACTTGATGAGCTGACGCTGAATATAACCTGTGTCGGCCGTCTTCACAGCCGTATCAATCAGACCCTCACGACCAGACATGGCGTGAAAGAAGAACTGCTGTGGTGTCAGGCCACGAATGAACGAGGACTCAATGAATCCACGCGCCTCCGAACTATCGTCGTATTTCTTGTAATGTGGAAGGGTGCGGTCTGTAAATCCATAGGGCACACGCTTACCCTCAATCGCCTGCTGACCCAGACAAGCCATCATCTGCGCCACGTTCAGGGGCTCACCCTTGGAGCCTGAACGGACCATTGCCAACAATCGGTTCTCGCTTGATAGAGATTGCTGACCCGTCGAACCCGCATCCGACGTCGCCTGATTGAGAATGCCAAAGATTTGGTCCTCAAACTCTTGTTGATTGGTTTTTCCTGTATTATTGTCGAACAAGTCCAGGTGAACCTGAAGAATGACCTGCTCAACTTGCTTTTTACGCTCCTGAATCTTCTCACGAATCGTATTATTCGTCTCTTCATCAGCAATCAAATCGCTAATACCCACGCTGAATCCGTTTAGAACAAGGAAGTTTTCGACCGTGTTCTGTAGCGCATCCAGCAAATCCACCGTCTCCTTCGGACCATGGTCATTATACGCTACATGAATGATACCCTTCGACGGCTTCATGTAAATATCACCATCTACTACACCCTGCGTGATGTCGCCTTGAACAATCTTCACATAGTTGATGGAATCATTGTTGTCGCCCTTATCTTTGTCAAATGATTTGTTGGACATTTCAATGTTAATCGGGGGCATCAGCGCTCCCAGTACCTGTTGACCCGTCCAGCGGGTACCCTCTTGTGCACGTGCCGTCGGCATTGTACCATCAAATCGCTTATTCCACATCATCAAGTTCATAAACTCACGGCGAGTAAACTCAATGCCTGGCTGGGTCAAACGATACGAACCCACCAGCGTGTCTTGATACACACCAATCATCGGCTTGGCATGACGTGGCGTAATAATATGGTGCGGTACGGCCGCAATTTCTTCTAATTCTACTGTCGCCTCATAGCTCTGAGGGATATGCGCGTTCATCTCCGAACACCCCCTAAGTTTCCAAAGGGGACGGACTATACCTTATGAGAATTCAAGGTGACTAACCTTTCATTATTCCCTGACTTCCATCTAGTCTCTGAACCTTCTCCATACCTTGTCATAACGGATGTAGGAGCTTGGCTGCGGATTGCCCAATCTCTCGCGTTTTTACCTTACCTCTGATTTTTCTCCAGAGCCAGACAATGCTTTCACATAGTCCTTGGTAGCGATAGCTTTAGGGGTTTCCCGTCAATTTGAAAGTCTCGCATACATGATTTCTCACATATACTAGCAGGTTATATAAGTGTTCACATTACACTCTGATATTTACAACGTTTTCCCAAAAGAGAGATATCAGACCTCCTTTGGCGCCCCACTGTTGGTGACAAGATTTCTTCTTATAACAAGAAGGGTTTATCACCATCGAAATCGGCGTTATAAGGACGAGTACAAAGAACATTCATGCGGAACGTCTTGTACGGCAGCACCTTCACTCGATGACCCATCATTGACATCTTGTGAAGGGTCGGCTGACGATTGAACAACAGAATGTCCTTGTCCAACAAGTGGCGGTTCACCACATCTCCGTTGTACAACACAATCTCCTTCGTATTCACATGCTTCAGAGAAATCATGCGCCCGTCCTTGCGCACAATCGTCTTCGCACCCGGCCACTTGTCTGGTCCATTCTGAATCAGCTTGTAGAGCATGTCCAAGTTATAGGGTGTAACACGCTCTGGTTTTGTCAAGTTCATCGCAATCTCTAGCGGAACACCGATTTCCGCCACACTCAAGTTCGGATCCGGCGTAATGACCGAACGAGCCGAGAACTCTACACGCTTGCCCTGAATGTTATAACGGATACGACCCTCCTTTCCACCCAGACGCTGTTGAATAGACTTGAGCGGACGGCCACTGCGCTGCGCCGACGGCGCTACACCAGGAATCTCATTGTCTACCAACGTCGCCACATGGTACTGGACCACATTCGTCATCTCATCAATGACATTCTTGTTCGAGCCGCCTTCGATTTTTGATTGTAGAGTTATGTCGTTTTTAATGATATCAAAGAGCTTGTGGGTCAAATCATCCTCTGAACGCTGATTATTGTCCTGAACAACTGACGGGCGCACCTGCGGCGGTGGAATGCGAAGAACCGTACAAATCATCCAATCCGGACGGCACCAGTAACGGCTCAGACCCATGAAATCGACATCCTCGTCGCTAATACGGCGAAACAGACGATGGACATACTCGACCTCCAGCGGCTGTTGTTGTTTTAATTCGTTATAATGTGCCACGATACGAGCAATGCCTTCGCGGGTAAACTTATCAGGTAGGGGCGCACCGCAACCATCCTCACACTCCTGACCACAACGCTTGATATTGGACGACAACGCAAGAACCTCCTTCCAGCGCGCCTCGCCCTTTCGAAGAAGAAGATCCTTGTGAAGTTCCTTATCAATGCGAAGTTTCGAACAACGGATACAGATACACTTGAGAACGTTCATGATCATTCCGTGAAACTGGATGTAGTACACGGGACGCGTCAGGCGATAATGGCCAAAGTGACCGGGACACGCATGATTCGTTTGACCGCACGTACGACACGTCTTTCCATTTTCCAGGACGCCCATGCGAGGATCAAAGAGTCCACCGATCTTTGGCTCGTTGCCTTCATGAGTGGTTTGCGTCGTGATTTCTACCACGGAACTGCGCTCAATCTCCTCTGGTGAAAGGATACTGAACTGAACGCCAACCACCGACTCGATATCAGAAGAAGCTTGATTGAAACCTGCAGGCATTCTGTCTTGGAGATAGAAACTGTTGTCTAAGCTCTAGACTCTTTATGGCGTCAATTTTACCAGTTTCCTGTCTGGCAATTTACTAGTTATCATTTGAAAATGGAATGAATGTACTTAATGAAAGGGTAAATACGACGGTTACGCTCCTGAACAAGATTATCTAGAGGGCATCGTCTTGTACTCATGACAGGGTATTGTTCATGTAACCACATGTGAAGATCATCAATCATTGACTGCCAATAAAAATACATCGTTTGTTTATATTATGATAAGTTAATGACGACACGCTCTTTCCAGTTTCTCGCATTCGGTGAAAAGGCACATTGAATCTGAACTTCGCGATACAGTGTACTATCAATCTCATACGTTTCGTCGCGTGACAATACCTTGTTTGGCGTTTCGCAAACACGATACCGTGTGGAGATCATTCGCTTCCACGAAGGAACATAGAGTTTGATTTTGATCCATCCATTCTCCAACGGAAGATGATCCATAATGATCGCCTGAAACGTGGTATGTCCCGTCTGGATCGCTCGTAAGAAATCCATGTCTCGTTGAAATCGTCGGATCGCTTTTCCACGAACATTCATGTCATACATCGCTTGCGGCACAATGTATTGTTCGTCTTTTTCTTGAATCAATAATGACAATACACGTTGATTCACCAAATCCGCATATCGACGAATCGGGCTAGACGCATGCGCATATGTATCCGTCGCCAAGCCATAATGTTGCGTATCCGCCTCTTCTGCTAGACAGTATTCCGCAGAGGAAAAGGCTAACTTTTCTAGTTCAGGAAGATGGGTTTTGTATTTTTCTAGTTTTTCACGGTCCGGTGCCGAATGGCGTCGCAAGATCCCCTGTCCTGTTGCTTTTAACAATCGACCCGCCTCCGTATTATATAGAATCATCATCTGTGCGACCCAGTCATGCGCGTCCTCTGTGGGCTCCTTTGCCAAATAGGTTGCAATATCACGAAGAGGTTGTCGATAGGGCGAATCGCATACTTGAAACTCCTCATAGGAATACGTTGTATTGACTCGTAGTACCGAATGAAACCACTTCTTTTCTTTGATTTCTATTCCATCCCATATAAACTGGAATGAAATGCCATACGAATCTTTGCCTGGAACCAAGGAACACACCTTCTCTGAATATTCCGAAGGGAGCATCGGGCGTAAGACCTTGCCGTCCGTATCATATAACGTTTGACCGATCAATGATGCCATGATGTCTACTGCGCCTCCATCTTCGACATAGGATGCCACATCACTAATCGTAATCGTCACGTTCCATCCTTGTTCTACCTTATCAAATGTAAACACATCATCTACATCTCGACATCCTTCGGGGTCAATATGAAACGTCTGACCCTGAAGGGGTGTACGAAGAGCTTTTGACTGAAATGCGGGCTGATACGCGTATTTCGGATAGCGCCAGGGACACGCTTGCCAAATCAATGCTTCTCGTTCTGCCGAATCTGTGCCCGATGGCCCCAACATGTGCTGAATGGATCCTCTTGGAAATGTTCCTGTCCAATCCTCCAATGTAACCAATGCTATCCGGTTTTGTGAACGATCTGTTTCAGACGATCCAACAATGAAATGAGGATATTTCTTGTCATAGGGAGTAAAGAGATACATTAAATGTTTGCGTTTTGTCATTCCATACGTTGATTTACTGGTTAGTTCTAATGTTCCAACGATCAGTGGATGTTGATCACGTAATTCCAATTCACATTGATCATTGACCCATGCCACATGATCGCCTGGGAGACATTTATTGGCTAATTTAGATCCCTTGAATTCATGGAGTAGATTACCTGTGTCACTCAAGATCATAAACCGATCTTGATCCGTCGTTTGGAGAATTCCCCGAATGGAGGAAGGAGGTTGGTCAAGTTGACTGCCCCAGAGTTGCTTCAAATGATCCATTTCTTGTATGGTCGATTCTATGTGTAGATCGATCCTCAAATTTTAAATCCGAGGATCGATCAACATGAGTGGGTTCGTTTGCGGAATGCGAAAGTTTGATAAGCACAAGATGTTTGCGTCCGAACGTCCAACGAATACGGCATTACATGAAGAAAATAAGAAAAGTTTCAACGAATTACTCAAACAACGAGAACAACAAGATAAGGGTATCTTTGTACCTATTACTACTTTCCAGCCTGTATTTCATGCGCCTTCTACTGAAACATCGTATACTCCATGGAAAACACCCTCTACTCAATAGGCGTTGTATGAAACAACACAAACAAACTATCACCCTCAAAGGATGGAATATGAACCTGATATTGTGTCATCTTTTCATGTTCATATATCTGAAGTGTTTGTTTGAACCATTGTTGTGTCGGTACGATCTCTGGATTCATTCCCATATACACGGCCATCGACCCATCCGGTTTTTGCCAATCACTTAGTACACTAAGAATTTTCTTCATTTGTTCCATCGTTTCCTCTGTTGGATCAAATAGATCGACGATGATTACATCATATTCTAGATAATGATATTCTTTTATCACATCCATGATATCTTCGGTTCGAATCGTCACACGTGGATCCGTCCATGCTCCTTTGGCCCATTGAGGGTATTTCGTCTGAAAGAGATGAATTACATCCTTATCCCAATCAATCATGTCGACTTTCTCTACATCCGAATATTTTAACACCTCTCGCAGAGTCGCACCTTCTCCTCCGCCTACAATCAATACTCGTTTTCTCGTAAATACACATGACATGGCCGGTCGAACGAGTGATTCATGATATAACGCTTCATCCGATTCACAACTCTGAACCTCTCCATCCATATAGCAAGTTATCTTTCCATCAAGTCGGCGGACCATTTCAACATGTGTGCCACGATGTGTCATGAGATCCTCAATTCGATACAGACGATTCAATATTCGTTGGAAACAGATTCGGTCCGTTAGTGTGGATTGGACATAGGATGCTGGTTGATAGTTTGTATCAATAAACTCCTCGAAATGTGCCTCAAACTCCTCCTTCGAACGCACTTTCATTCCGCATTGAGCGCTCCAATAAGGAGCAGAGGTTGCTAGCATCTGTTGTGTATGATGTTGATAAGGATAGTGTCCATTGGCATATTCATCTTTCATGGATGTGACATCATACACGTACACTGGAGTATTCGTTGCCAGACATTCTTCTAGCGCAAACCCCTGTGATTCATGGCATCCAATCCAAATGACGTATCGTGTTTTTTGGAGAATCGTGAGATAGTTATTTCGCTCATACGAACCATATTGAAATATGTTATAGCGAAGGCCCTTTTCCTTCACGAAATTAGTCACAAAATCCAAATGAGAAGGATGTCGTGTCTTGTAATAAATGAGCACATCATATTCGATGGATTTGGGCTGAGTTTCAATTGATAGCCCGCATGGGAATGGGACAAATGGAATGATAGTGGTTGGGACAAACTCTTCGTACAGCGATTTTACCCAATCGCTCAAACAAAGATACATACACCGCTGTGCGTGTTCTGGTTTCGCATGGGTAAAGAACGGATGATCCGCAGAGGGGTACACCCAGAAATGCGGTCCAAATAGGATCTTAGAGGTAGGATACTGATCTGGATCAATCCAATGGGATGGTGACCATATAATATCATATTGATCGGGTGGGGATAGATCGTCGGTATAATGATACTCAATATTGAATTCATGGCACGCTCGTATCATAAATTCAACATTACGTGGATGAGCCCAACGAATGTGTACTAATTTCATCTTATTATAGATTCTGTATCTTTCTTTATGTTTTCATATAGCTCCATAAATTTTGTTATAAAGATCGAATTATCACCCAAATGAACGGTCTTATCTGATACTTCATACTGTAAGGTACCGTCTTCTCGTGTATAGTGCGTATGTGGATTAAAATAGTAATAGTTATGTTGTTCACATGCCCGTTGTAATAATTGATTTACTTTTGCGGTATATCGAACACGATCTTCATCTGTACCAACAAATGGATATTCATGTGTAATGGGTCCATTAAGCGATTCATAGTCGTTCTGTTTCGTCGGTGGAATGACGCCTACAATGATAACCGCTTTGTAGCGTGTCACATTATTATGTATGGTTGTAACATACCGTTCTACCAATTCATTGATAATTTCGTCTTCGTCTTTTCCTTGATTGATTTGTTTTTGTATGTGACATCGACAATCGATTTCGCCATATACTAGACAGATAATGTGTTGTTCGCCCTGTTCATTGAAATTAATAATTCGATTGTCGCGTCCAATTCGAAACATGGTAATATTCGATTGATGATGATCTATGTAGGGCACGGGTAACTTTTTAAAATTAGTATAGGCATGGCTATCTCCATAGACGTATATCATTACTATTTGATAAATATATTTCTTTATATGATTAGATGGCAGCTGAATCGATTACTGTACCCAACCGCTACGATGTATTCTGTACGATGGGTCACGGTTGTGATATCATAAGTGAAGCGAGACGTACGGTTCCGCCTAATTGTAAATATATTACGATTCAGGCGTGTGGTACTGGTTCAATCGATCTTCCTAAAATATACGTTGCATTCGGCGATCCTCTTATGCAAATTCCACTTATGTATCCAGATCTATATAAAGATCTTCTAAATGAGTATTTTCAATTTGGCAAGAAAGATCTGCGTATCGCGATTCATAATACAGATGATACATACCAAGATGCATTTAGCAGTCTATGGACAGATAGTATTAATGGTGAAAATGGATATTCTCCTGTTATTTTTAAAAGCGGGCTGTATCGAATTGGAAATGCGCCATATATGGCAGCCAGTAATAATATCGTATTAAGCATAGAACATATTAAGAAATTATCTCCAAGTGAACTTCTTCGTGATGTATATGCCGGTTCTATTTTTCAACCAGAAACTGATGTAGAACATATTGACCCAAATAACTTATCGATGCTTCGCCCTTTTCCACTTATTCGTTTTAGTGAGTTAATGCGTGTGCTTCCTGGAATTTATTATAATTTCGCATGTCGTTCTCCGTGTGAATTTCGGGTTGCTCCTGAACTTATACGTTTACGAAGAACAAACTCTACTAATCAACAATTACCGTTAAATCAAATCAATGATGATAAAATAATAGAACGTAGCATTAAGTTTTCAAAATATAATAAATGGGATGAATATCGACTTCTTCCTGAAAATCGCGAAAGATGGAGTCATTACATTGAAGCAATGAAGCCAGCCATTATAGATTCTTTGCGACCTCGCTCGTCAATTGTTAATCTTAATTTAGGAAGATTAACACTGGGACCTAATAATGAATATGGAGATAATAAACATAATGCTACTATGGGAAATAAAGTACAGGAGGGAGGTCGTTTTCGACGCAAAAAACATACTAAACGACGTTTACTTACCCGTCGATCCAAATCCGCCCGCACCACGCTCCGTATCAGGAAGCGAATCCACTAGACGAACATGACGAATCCAGCCCATATCTGGCGCCACAATCTGAAACAGTCGTTCGCCCTTTTTTACAGTGGAATTGCCTGTCATTGACCAAACAGGTGCCTTCAGCTCACCACGATAACTCTTATCAATGACACCCGTTGAGTTCGCCATCATTAGGCCCGTCTTGTAAATCGATGAACGCGGCATCAAGAGAAAGTGACTGTCCGTCTTCACCACCTCATTCGAGGTGCCATTCGGCATCGGCTCCACCTTTAACAGACGCACGGTGATTCCAAACGGAATCAAAATCGGAGTCTGCTCCACATGAACATCCGCAGACGAAAACAAATCAAATCCCGCATTCGAATCTGTGCGATTCATCATCGCAATCGGATAGAACTCCTGCGACGCATCTTGTGCCAAAATCTCTAGCTCATACCATACACGTGTCATCTTCTCTGTGTTATCTGTCGGCATTATGCTTTAGATTGGTTGACAAAAAGGATCTAAACGCCATACTCGATTCATTTGTAATATGAAGTGGCTTGTCTATGGAAGTAAAGGATGGATTGGTGGTATGGTAACGGCTCTTCTTCGCTCTCATAATGAAACCGTTATTGAGGCCACTGCTCGCGCCGATCACGAGGTCGATGTTGAAGCTGAGATTCAGTCCTGTACCCCTGATCGAATCCTATGTTTTATCGGTCGCACCCATGGACCTGGTTATTCAACTATCGATTACCTGGAACAAAAAGGAAAACTCGTCGAGAATATCCGAGATAACTTGTATTCCCCGCTTGTTCTTGCCATTCTCGGAAAAAAATACAATATTCACGTAACGTATCTCGGCACCGGTTGTATTTTCACGGACCGCCCAGGCGAAACGATGTTTACCGAAGAAAGTCGCCCTAACTTTTTCGGAAGCGGGTATTCCACCGTCAAAGGATTCACGGATCGCCTCATGCATTTCTTCTCTGATTCCGTCTTGAATCTTCGCATTCGCATGCCCATTGTGGGATCTCATCACCCGCGTAATTTTATTACTAAGATTACGACGTATGAGAAGATCTGTAGCATTCCCAACAGTATGACCGTTCTCGAAGACATGATCCCCATTATGATTCAACTTGCGACGCAGCAGACAACGGGTACGGTCAACTTGACAAATCCAGGCACCATTTCTCACAATGAAATCCTGGAGTTATATAAAAAACACGTCGATCCTACGTTTACCTGGAAGAACTTTACGATTGAAGAACAGGCCCAGATTCTGTTGTCAGAGCGCTCCAATAACGAGCTGGATACGACTCGACTTCGTTCCTTGTGCCCCACTGTTCCTGCCATCCGCGATTCCATTGAATTACTCTTCCAGTCGTGGAATTAAATGATATAGTAGTAGGATGTCTTCTGTGGAGGAAATCGTAGAACATATAAAAGGCATAAAAGGCCTTACGCGTAAGACAAAGATAAAGCAGTACCTGAGTACGTTATCAGAATCTTCGCGAGCAGAATTGTTAGAACATGGTTCAGATGACATCAAAACTATCATTCATTCCTTGTATGCGAATGCTCCTCCTATCGTTCACAACATTGCTCCCAGTGAAAAACACGCGGAATGGAGTAATGCGGTATTGAAATCGACGGAAGTTACAGGACGTATACCATCCACGTTTTATGATACGTTAAAAGACTACCGTTCCTTGCGAGAGGAAACATGGGAAGGTTCGACAGGAACTGCGTTTGTATTTCGTGAACGTGATGTTCCTATATACATTATAAAATCGATGAATGATGATCGAAACTTTACTTCACGTGGAAAAGAAAAAGAAACACAAAAAATGATTCATATGATCCGATCCATCAAGCATGAAATGAATGTGAATATCGACGTCACTAACAACATACCACAATACGTTTCAAAATGTTTGGGAACGTATTTATCATATGAAATTGAGGCTACGCGGTATAAGTATCAGGCCTATTTTGTATTTGAATACGTACCAGGAATGCCTCTTAATGTGTGGATTCAAAAAAATAAAAATAAAGAAACATATGCTAACCAATCGCGTATGATTGTAGATTCATTACATGAGTGCGTTCGTGCGTTACATGCCACTGGGTATGTACATCGAGATCTGAAACCGAAAAATGTATATGTTGTTCAACCCAACTCTGAAACGGTAGAACGATGTGTTCTGATTGATTTTGGAGAAGCATTGCGAATTGGAACTCCTGAAAATATGGAGAAGATTCGTGGTATGAAAGAAGTATCGAACAATGCGGAAAATGATGAAATCTTTAATCCTCTTCTCGCAAACACGACAACGGATCGATTCTTTAATCGATACAATGGACGTGTTACACCTGAACAAAACACTATCTCATTTGAAAGAATTCGAAATTTGCCAATTGAAAATGGTGGATTGTTTCAACGTTCCGTTAATATATCAGAATTACATAATGCTTTCCCTGGTGTATTTGTAAAAAGCAAACAATTGGGTGGAACACGAAAGAAAAATAGACGAACTCATCGTAAAACATATCGCAAACATTAGAGTCGCAAATACAGGGAATCCGATAGAACCACATCGCGAATCAGGCGAGATTTGACCTCGGTAATCTTCTCTACCTGCTCCGTGTGCTGACAATACGTTGCCATTGACAACCATTCGTCCAACATGTTCGCAATCTTGAGAACAGAACGGATAAAGTTTCCTTCAAAGATGTTGTACTCTGCACAAATCACTGATGCGTGCTCTCCCTCCATCCATCGTTGAATCGGTTCCACCATCACTGTCGAAGTATTCCAATATCCCTCGACAGGATAGCCTACTTTATTCTCGATTTCTTGAAAGGTATTTGCCATCTGTTGAATCGTCTTCAGTGCGTTCACTACCTTTGAACTGACATGTAGCTCTCCCAATGACTTTTGCTCTTCTGTTTCCTTCTTCTCTTGAAACGCAGCAAGTACCGCAACAAGTTCGTCCCCTGATAATTCGTGAAGCGTTCGTTCCACATATAGTTCTGTCATGAGAATCGGGTGACCTTCATTGACTTCCGTGGCCAAAATCCCCTTC